>Ga0073932_1000127_pt1 | contig 195078 bp, 148 predicted proteins | sample DewCreD2012metaG_FD_76967 | JGI IMG/M metagenome (GOLD analysis project Ga0073932, IMG submission 76967) | Hot spring sediment bacterial and archeal communities from British Columbia, Canada, to study Microbial Dark Matter (Phase II) - Dewar... ... | reverse complement strand
CGTTCTTGACCTGACCATAACAATCTGGCTAGGTATCACGGTCGCGAACCACCTGTCAAGCGAAATCCGCAGGCCGGCCGCAACTCCGCGTCAGATCAAGGCCGGTTTGTCAGCAGCCTCCGCCGTGTCCCGGATTCCGGCATCGCGGCTCCAGGGACCCCGTTGCTCGTTGATCGACCCGCCGGGCCGTGGCATCGTCGCGCCGTGCAGGAGCGTCGGGTTCGGCTGGTCGTGAGCGACTTCCACATGGGGACGGGAAGTCCGCGCGGCAGCTTCAATCCGTACGAGGACTTCCACGAAGACGCCCGGTTCGCCGAGTTCCTCGAGTACCACACCCGGGACCGCTTCGAGGACGCGCACGTGGAACTGGTGCTTGCCGGCGACATCCTCGACCTGCTCAAGGTCCGGGTCGGCGGGATCTGGCCCGACCAGATCACCGAGACGGTGGCGGTCGAGAAGGTCCGCCAGTGTCTGGCCGGTCACCCCGTGGTGTTCGACGCGCTGCGGGACTTCCTGCGCCGGGGTCGCACGCAGGTCACGTACGTCCCGGGGAACCACGACATCGAACTGCTGCTGCCGGGCCCCCAGGAGGCGTTGCTCGACCGCATCGCGGGGCCGGCGGAGCGGCACCGCGTGCAGTTCGTGACGCGCACCGAGGCCTACCACCTGCCGGAGGGGATCCAGATCCGCCACGGCCACCAGTGGGAGGCGATCCACCGCTTCGACTACCGCAACCTGATGGTTTCGCGGGCGGGGCGCGAGCCGGTGATCAACCTGCCGTGGGGTTCGCAGTTCGTGCTCAAGGTGATGAACCCGGCGAAGCTGGAGCGCTACCTCATCGACCACATCATCCCGCTCCGTCGCCTGATGCTCGCCAGCATCCTCCTCGACTTCCGCTTCGCGATGAAGTTCATCTTCAAGACGATCTACCATTTCATCCGCACGCGCTTCAGCCCGCACGGCAACATCTTCCGCCGCTTCATCGACACGCTGCGCATCTTCCGCGACGAGATCTCGCCGCTGGCCGAGTTCGACCGGTTCGCGATGCGCGCGCTCCGGAGAACCCAGGGGGTGCACACCCTGATCACCGGACACTCGCACGGCCCCCGCTGCCGCGTTCTCGAGAACGGCAAGCTCTACGTCAACACGGGCTCGTGGGTGAAGATCATCAACATCGACCTGCAATACCTCGGCCGCGATGACGGACTCACCTACGCGATGGTGGAGTCGACGGACGGGCGGGAACCCCGGACCACGCTCAACCGCTGGTACGGCAGCCACCGGCTGACCCGCACCGTGGAATACCTCGGTTGATCCGGGGTTGCTCGATCTGGCACGCCGGGTGCAAGCCATGACCGACCGCGATGGTCGGGGAGGATACCGTGACGGACGAGTCGAAGGACGGGCAGCAGGGAAGGGAGTGCGGCGCGGACGAGCCGCTGCTGCTGATCGTCGACGACGAACCGGGGAATCTCGAGTCGTTGCGGCGGATCTTCGAGCGAGAGCCGTTCCGGATCGCCACCGCCCCGGGACCCAAGGAAGCGCTCGAAGAGGTCCGTCGCGAGCCCCCGGCCGTCGTGCTCACCGACGTCCGGATGCCCGGCGGTGACGGAGTGTCACTGCTCCGCGCCGTCCGGCAGCTCGCCCCCGGCACCGAGGTGGTGTTGATGACCGCCTACGGCACGATCGAGACGGCCGTCGAGGCGATGAAGGAGGGGGCGTACGACTTCGTGGAGAAGCCGCTCAAGCGCGCCGGGATCGTCCGCGCCGTCCGGCGGGCGGCCGAGCGGGCGATGCTGTTGCGGGAGAACGCCCGCCTCCGCGCGACCATCGAGGGGGTCCAGGAGGACGGGCGCACGCTGGTCGGCACCAGCCCCGCCTGGCGACGCACGGTGCAGATGGCGCTGCAGGTGGCGACCAGTCAGGCCACCGTGTTGCTGCTCGGCGAGAGCGGTACCGGCAAGGAGGTCCTGTCCCGCGCCATCCACCGCCACAGCAATCGCTCCGGTATGCCTTTCGTTGCGGTGAGTTGCGCAGCCATCCCTGAGACGATCCTCGAAGCGGAACTGTTCGGCTACGAGCGGGGTGCGTTCACCGGCGCGGCCACGCGGCGGGACGGCCGGTTCGCCGTGGCGCACGGTGGGACGCTGTTCCTGGACGAGGTCGGCGAGATCCCGCCGTCGGTGCAGGTCAAGCTGTTGCGGGTGCTGCAGTCCGGCGAGTACGAACCGCTCGGTTCGAGCGGCAAGGTGCGGCAGGCGGACGTGCGGCTGATCGCGGCGACGAACCACGACCTGGCCGCCGAGGTGGCGGCCGGGCGGTTCCGCGACGATCTGTACTACCGCCTGAACGTGATCGCGATCACCTGCCCGCCGCTGCGGCACCGGCACGGCGACGTCCCGCTCCTGGCGCAGCACTTCCTGCGCAAGTTCTGCCTGCGCGACGGACGCGACGTCCGCGGCTTCACCCCGGCCGCTCTCGAAGCGCTCGAGCGGCACGCCTGGCCCGGGAACGTGCGCGAGTTGGAGAACGCGGTCGAGCGTGCGGTGGTGCTGGCGCGCGGCGAGCGGATCGATGTCGGGGACCTGCCGCCGAGCGTTCCCGCCGAGCGGGCGGACGGCTCGGAGATCGTGATCGCGATCGGCACGCCGCTGGAGGAGGTGGAGCGGCGGTTGATCGAGGAAACCCTGCGCCGCACCCGGGGGGACAAGAAGCTGGCCGCGCAACTGCTCGGGATCGCCGCCCGGACCATCTATCGGAAGCTCGACCTGTACGCCGCCGGCAAGGTCGGCGACGGCGATTCGCCGGGAACCGGGGGGACGGAGGGGGGCGGATGAGCCGAACCGCTGAACGCGCTGCCAGAATGTCAACCTCTCGGTCGCCCCGCGGCTCCGATTGCCGGAATGTCCGCCGCGGGTCGGATCGGACGCCGGCGGCGTGGAGGAAGTCGTGGGGCTCCGGGGGATTACGCCCCTTGATCGCGCGCCGATTCTCCGCTAGGGAGGGCTCGCAGCCGGGTGGGGAGAGAGGATGCCGGCGACGGTGAAACGATACCTGTGGCTCCTGCCCGCCGTGCTGACGGTGGTCGTGGCCTGGTTCCTGGCCGCGGCGGCGGGGGAGCTGCTGCTGTCGTCGCTGGGCGACAAGGTGGACCTGTCGCAGGTGCCGCCGGGGAACATCGGCCAGGACGCCGGTCTGGCCGCCGGGTACGCTCCGGCCGACCACCCGGTCCGGCTGGACGACCTGCTCGCCGGCAACCTGTTCGATTTGCCCCCGGAGGAGCCGGACGCGGCGCCGGAGCCGGATGCGGCGCCGGTGGACGTCGGCCCGGCGGCGGCGATCGAGACGGCCCAGGAGCTGATCCCGCCGTGCTCGCTCAACGTCAAGGTGCTGGCGCTGGTGGCGGGGCCGGAGCGGCATCCCGAGGCGGGTTTTGCGACGCTGGAGCACGAGGGGAAGCAGCAGGAGTACCGCATCGGTTACCAGCTCGGCGACCGGCATCTGACGCGCATCACGTGGAACCGGGTGTACCTGGCGCAGGCGTCGACGGGCGACGAGTGTTTCGTGGACATCCGCTATCCGGACCTGGCGCGGGCGGGCAACGCCCCGCCGCCGCCGCCGGGGGAACCGCCCAAGCCCGTCGAGCCGCCGGCGCCCGTGCCGCCGCCGGCGACGGGTCCGCAGAGCCGCGAGGACCGCTTCGCGGCGGCGGTGGATTCCTCGATCGAGGTGGTGAGCGACACGGAGCGCAACGTGCAGCGGTCGCTGATCAACACGATCCTCGACAACCAGGACATCGCGATGCGCCAGGCGCGGGTGATGCCGCACGAGGAGAACGGCGAGGTGGCGGGGTTCAAGGTCTACGGCATCCGTCGCGACTCGCTGTTCGGCAAGCTCGGACTGGAGAACGGCGACCTCGTGCGCGCGATCAACGGCATTCCGATGACCGGCGCGGACAAGGCGCTGCAGGCGTACGGGCGGTTGCGGATGGCGGACCAGATCTCGGTCACGATCACGCGGCGGGGACAGGACCTGACGCTGAACTACTCGATCCGCTAGCGCGGTGGGAACGGCGGTCGGATGACGACGCAACGACGGACGGAACGGACGAGGCGGGGGAGAGGCGGGCGCGGGGTGGCGGCGGCGGCGGCGGTCGCCGTCTGCCTGGCGGCATCGGGCACGGCGGCCCAGCAGGCGGAGCCTGTGCCGCCCGGGCCGACCGTCGTGCAGGGCGCTCCGGGCGCCGGCGGTCTGACCGCCGGGCCGGCGGCCCGGCCGCTGCTGCCGGGCGCGCGCCAGGTGGCGGCCCAGGCGCCGTTGTCGCCCGCCGGGCCCGCGACCACGCCCCAGGCCGCCGGGCCGACGACCGTGCCGCCGGCGCCGCCGGCCGCGGCTCCGCCCGCGACCGCGCCGGTCACCACGCCGGTGGAGAGCCCCGTGCCGGAGGAGGCGCAGCTCCAGTCGAACATCGACTACGAGCCGATGCCGTCCGGCCAGCGCATCCAGTTCAACCTCCAGGACGTCGATCTTCCGGTGCTGGTGCGCATCATCTCCAACATCACCGGCCGCCGCTTCATCCTCGGCGCCAAGGCCCGCTCGATCAAGGCCACCGTCTTCAGCCCGGAGGAAGTCACGGCCGGGGAAGCCTACCGCGCCTTCCTGTCCGTCCTCCAGTCGAACGGCATGACGGTGGTGCCGGCGGGGCGCTACTGGGTGGTGACGGAGTCGGCCGGGGCGGCGCAGGAGTCGGTGCCGGTCTACCGCGACGGCGAGTCCACGCCCGCCGAGGCGCGGATGGTGACGCGGATCCACCGGCTGCGGCACGTCGGCGCCGAGGAGATCGCGAACCTGCTCAACCGCTTCAAGTCGCGCGACGGCGACGTCACCCCCTACCCGCCCACGAACACGGTGATCATCACCGACTTCGGCACCAACGTGCGGCGACTGCTGCTGATCCTCCAGGAACTCGACGTGGCGGGGACCGGGGAGCGGATCTGGGTCGAACCGGTGCACTACGCCGACGCCGAGCAACTGGCCCAGAAGATCCAGGAGGTATTCGAGGCGACCGGCATTGCGGCGAGCGCCCAGCAGGGCGGGCGTCGCGGGCCGCAGGAAGAGGTCAAGCTGCCCCCGTCCGGCGGTCCGGAACGAGCCGGCGGCACCGAGACCGTCGTGACCCGCCTGACGAAGGTGCTTGCCGAGCCCCGGACGAACGCGCTGATCATCGTCGCCACCGAGCCGGCGTACCTGCAGGTGCTCGAGCTGGTGCGGCGGCTCGACGTGCCGGTTTCCGGGGAAGGCGAGATCCACGTCCATCCGCTGCAGCACGCCGACGCCGAGGAGCTGGCCGGCGTGCTCAACTCGCTGGTCACCGGTTCCGGGATCGGTTCCTCGCGCCGGGGCGGGCGCGCCGGCGGTCCGGCGGCCCAGGCCCAGCCGGCGCAGGGCGAGGCGTTCGCGGGGCAGGTGCGGATCCAGGCCGACACCGCGACCAACTCGCTGGTCATCGTCTCCAGCCCCCGCGACTACGCCGCGCTGCGCCAGGTGATCGGGCAGCTCGACATCCCGCGCCGGCAGGTGTTCGTCGAGGCGGTGATCATGGAGGTCAGCCTGGAGCGGCTGCGCAACCTCGGCGTCTCGTTCCACGGCGGCGACATGGTCGACACCGCCGGCGAGCAGTCGCTGGTCTACGGCGGCTTCTACCCGCTGTCGACGATCGCGATCGACGCCAACGCCCTGCAGGGGCTGGCGGTCGGGATGCGCGGCTGGGAGCTGGAGGGGTCGGACCAGACGCTGCTGCCCGGCGTCTCGATCCCGGCCTTCGGCGTGCTGCTCTCGGCGTTGCAGACCGACAACGACGTCAACGTGCTGTCGACGCCGAACATCCTCGCCACGGACAACGTGGCGGCCGAGATCATGGTCGGCGGCAACATCCCGGTGCAGCAGGGCGGCTACGGCGCCGGCGCGCTCGCCTCGCTCGCCGGCCAGACCGCCGGCGCGAACACCGGCGCCCTGTCCAGCCTGCTCGGCGGCCTCAACCCCTACGTCAGCGTCGGCTACCAGAAGGTCGGCATCACCCTGAAGATCACGCCGCAGATCAACGAGAGCGACCAGGTGCGGCTGGAGATCGAGCTCGAGGTCAGCGAGGTCACCGGCGAGAGCTCGCTCGGGCCGATCATCGGCCAGAAGACCGCGAAGACGACCAGCGTCGTGCGCGACCAGCAGACGGTGGTGATCGGCGGGCTGATGACCGACTCCGAGGTCGAGACGGTGGAGAAGGTCCCGTTCCTCGGCGACATCCCGATCCTCGGCTACCTCTTCCGCCACACCCGCACCCGCACGACGAAGCGCAACCTGCTGATCTTCCTCACGCCGTACATCATCCGCGACCCGAGCGACTTCCGGCGGATCTTCAACCGCAAGATGGAGGAGCGGCGCGAGTTCATCGAGCAGATCTCGGCGTTGCGGGAGCGGGAGTGGAGCCCGAACATCGACTACTCGCGCAGCAACGGCCTGTTCGAGGAGATCAACCGGACGATCCGCGAGCTGGAGGAGGAGGAGGAGCTGCGCCGCCAGATGGAGCAGGCCCCGCCGCCCGAGCACCGGCCGAGCCCGCCGATCTCGACCGAGGCGTTCCAGGCCCTGCCGCCGGACGGTTCCGTCGAGATCTCGCCGGCGGGGGAGCGGCCGCTGGTCGACGCGGTGCCGGTCGACGTCTCGCCGGGGATGCAGCCGCCGCCCCCGGTCGTGTACTGAACGCGATGAACGACCGACTGCTGGCCGAGATCCTCACCTCGCGCGGCATCCTCAGCGCCGAACAGGTGGCGCTGCTGTCCGCGCAGGGGGCGGGGCGGCCGCTGCGCGAGGTGCTGGTCGAGCAGCGGGTGCTGGACGAGGACGCGATCGTACGGCTGATCGCCGACGAGTTCTCGATGCCGGTCCTGCCGCGCATCGAGGCCGACCAGGTCCCCGCGGACCTCGTGCGCCAGGTGCCGATCCGCTTCGCCAAGCAGCACCGGGTGCTCCCGGTCCGTCGCGTCGACGGCGGCGTCCTCGTCGCCCTCGCCGACCCCCTCGACTCCACCGCCCTCGACGACCTGCGCGCCGTTCTCGGCGTCGAGCCGCTGCCCGCGCTGGCCGACCCCGACCGGATCCTCGAGGTGATCAACCAGGTCTACGACCGCGAGGCGTCCGAGTTGGGGAGCAAGGAGGAGGAGCAGGCCGACGAGTTGCAGGACATCCTCGACGTCTCCGACGAGGCGCCGATCATCCGCTGGGTCAACTCGCTGTTCTTCCAGGCGGTCCGCGAGCGGGCGAGCGACATCCACATCGAGCCCGGGGAGCGCGAGGTGATCGTGCGCTACCGGATCGACGGCGACCTGTACGAGCGGAAGCGCGCGAACAAGGGGTTCCTGCCCGGCATCGTCTCGCGCGTCAAGGTCATGGCCGGCCTGAACATCGCCGAGAAGCGCCTGCCCCAGGACGGCCGCATCGCCCTGCGCATCGCCGGCAAGCAGATCGACGTCCGCGTCTCGACGATCCCCACCAGCCAGGGCGAGCGGGTGGTGCTGCGGCTGCTCGACAAGACCACCGTCCTGCGCGACGTCTCCACCCTCGGGCTCGCGCCCGGCATGCTCGCCGCGCTCGACGCGCTGATCCACCGGCCCCACGGCATCCTGCTCGTCACCGGCCCCACCGGCTGCGGCAAGACCACCACGCTCTACGGCTGCCTGCAGAAGATCAACACCCCGGATCTCAACATCATGACCGTCGAGGACCCTGTCGAGTACGACCTGCCGGGCATCTCGCAGATGCACGTCAACCCGAAGATCGACCTGACCTTCGCCTCCGGGTTGCGGGCCTTCCTGCGCCAGGACCCGGACGTGATCATGGTCGGCGAGATCCGCGACCGCGAGACCGCCGAGATCGCCGTGCACGCCTCGTTGACGGGCCACCTGGTGCTGTCGACGATCCACACCAACGACGCCGCCGGCGCGATCACCCGGCTGGTCGAGATGGGCACCGAGCCGTTCCTCGTCGCCTCCTCGATGATCGGCATCCTGGCCCAGCGCCTGGTGCGCGTGCTCTGCCCGCACTGCGCCCGGCCCGTGGCGATGAACGACGACGACCTGCACGAACTCGGGCTGGATGCGGCCCGCATGCAGACCCGCCAGGCGCGCCAGGTGCTGCCGGCCTACCACGTCGATGACTCGCACCTCGTCCCGCTGCTGCGCGGCGAGCGGCCGCGGATCCGCTGCAAGGTCGGCTGCCCGCAGTGCCTGCAGACCGGCTTCATCGGCCGGACCGGGATCTACGAGTTGCTGCTGATCACCGACCGCGTGCGGTCCCTGGTGCTGCAGCGCGCCGACTCGACGGCGATCCGCCGGGCGGCGATCGAGGAGGGAATGGACACGCTCCGGGACGACGGGGCCCGCAAGGTCTTGGAGGGGGTGACGACGCCGGAGGAGGTGCTGCGGGCGACGGAGCAGGACATCGAGATGGAGGGGACCTAGCCCGGCGCGGGCGGACGAGACCGGGATGCCGACCTACGAATACCGCGGACTGACCGCCTCCGGCCGCAGCGTGCGCGGCGTCCGGGAGGCCGACGGCCTCGAGGGGCTGCGGGCCGCGCTGCGCCGCGAAGGGGTCGTCCCGACCGAGATCCGCGAGGCGCGGGCCGGGGGCGGCGGCGGCCCCGCCCGGACCGGCGTCGCCGGCCGGGAGGTCCGGCTCGGCGCCTTCCGCGAACGGGCCAAGCCCGCCGACATCTCGCTCGCCACCCGCCAGCTCGCCACCCTGATCCGCTCCGGCATCCCGCTCGTCGAGTCGCTGACGGCGATCGTCGAGCAGACCCAGAAGGAGCAGCTCAAGCGCGCCCTGGCGACGGTGCGCGACCAGGTCAACGAGGGCACGGCGCTGGCCGACGCGCTGCGCGCCCACCCCAAGCTGTTCCAGGACTACTACGTGAACATGGTCCACGCCGGCGAGCAGTCCGGCACCCTCGAGATGGTCCTCGACCGCCTCGCCGACTTCACCGAGGCGCAGGGCCGGATGCGCTCCAAGGTCACCGCCGCCCTCGCCTACCCGATGATCATGGCGGTCCTCGGCACGATCATCGTCGGCATCCTGATGGTGGTCGTCGTGCCGCAGGTCACCACGATCTTCCGCGACTTCGGCAAGGACCTGCCCTGGTACACCGAGCTGCTGGTCTCGATTTCGCACTTCGTCGGCCGCTGGTGGTGGGCCGCGGGGCTCGGCCTGACCGGCGCCGTGCTGCTGTTCCGGCAGTGGAAACGCAGCGCCGCCGGCCGCAAGGTCTGGGACCGTCTCGTGCTCCGCCTGCCGGTCGCCGGCGACATCGCGATGAAGGTGGCCATCGCGCGCTTCGCCCGCACGCTGGCCACGCTGCTGCGCAGCGGCGTCCCGATCCTGCGCGCGATGGAGATCACCCGCAACGTCATGGGCAACGCGGAGCTGGAACGGATCGTCGAGGAGGCGCGGCTGTCGGTCCAGGAAGGCGAATCGATCGCCGTGCCGCTCAAGCGCAGCGGCCGGTTCGACCCGATCGTGACCCACATGATCGCCGTCGGGGAACGTTCCGGGCAGCTCGAGCAGATGCTGCTGTCCGTGGCGGGCAGCTACGAGATGCAGGTCGAGACCCGCCTCGCCGCGCTGACCTCGCTGCTCGAACCGATCCTGATCGTCGTGATGGGCGGCGCGGCGGCCGGGATCGCGGCCTCGATCATGCTGCCCCTGCTCCAGCTCTCGGACTTCATGGGATGAGCGGGGAGGTGCCGGCATGAGCCTGTGGGACCGCTGGCGCGCCCGCCGGGACGACGGCCTGCGGCTCGGCCCCCGCCGCGGCCCCCAGCCGCTGCTCGGCGGCGTCCGCCGGCCGGTCCGCCGCAACCCTGTCTGGCGCATCCTGCGCCTGGGGCTGCTCGCCGCCGCCCTGCTGATGTTCGTCACCGCCTCGATCGGCTACTCCAACAACAAGCTCCGCCGGCGCAAGACCTGGATGACGATCGCCGAGTTGACCGACGCGGTGCTGCGGTTCCAGCACGACTTCCAGCGCTGGCCGGAGTCGTTCGAGCAGCTGCTCCGGCCGCCGGCCGACCAGCCGCCGTACCTCGAGTCGCTGCCGCGCGACGCCTGGGGCCACGAGTTCCGCTATCGGCGGGTCGCCGAGCCGGCACCCGCGGGAGGATTCCGCATCGTCTCGGACGGCCCGGACGGCAGGCCGGGCACGGGGGACGACATCGAGAACCTGTGACGCCGCCGCCGGCGAGGCCGGCGGCCGGGAATGGCGGGGCGGAACCCCGCCGGGAGGCACCGATGGACGAACGAAACCCGCAATGCGAACGTCGCCCGACCCCGCTCCGGGTCCTGCGCCGCGCCTTCCGGCGGCTCCGCCGGTTGTTGCCCTGCCGCCGCGGCGCCCGCGCCGCGCAACGCGGCATGACGCTGATCGAGATCATGGTCGTGATCGCGATCATCGGCCTGCTGATGGGCGCCGTGGCCTTCCTCGTCGTGCCCCGCTTCACCAAGGCGAAGGAAGGCACGGCCAAGATCCTCGTCGAGAAGGTCTACAACGCGGCGGCCGAGTACTACACGATCGCCCCGCCCGGCGGCGGCTGCCCGACCCTGGAGGACCTGGTCCGCGAGGACCTGATCAAGGAGGAACAGACCAAGGACCAGTGGGGCCACCCGCTCGAGATCCGCTGTTCGGGCGACGTCGTCGAGAGCGTGACCTCGGCCGGCAAGGACGGCCAGATGGGCAACGACGACGACATCACCTTCTCGGAGACCCACAAGGAGCGCTAGGTGTCCGACCCGCGCCCCGCCGCGCCGCCCCCGGCGCTCGCCGCCGCCCGCCGCCTCCTCGACGGCGCGCCGGGCCGGCGCGCGTCCGCCGGCGGGACGTGGAGCGCGTCCGCCTTCACGCTGATCGAGCTGCTGGTCGTGCTGGCGATCATCGGCCTGATCGCCCTGGCCGGCATCGTCGGCCTCGGCGGCGTCCGCCGCGGGCGGCTCCAGGACCAGGCGTTCCAGATCTCGCGCCTCAGCCGCAACGCCCTGATCCGCTCGCTGTCCCGCGCCACGACCGTCCGGATGGTCGTCGACCTGGACGAGTTCCGGATCTGGCTCGAGGAGGCCGGCCCGGCGCCGGCGCTGGTCGACGAGTCCGGCGCGATGGTGATCCCCGACGGCGGCGAGGACGACGCCGGCGGTCCGTGGGCCGACGCCGGAACGGGCGGCCCGCCCGCGGAGCCCGCCGGATCCGGAGAGGAGGAGGAGGAGCCGGGCGGCGGCCTCGGCCTGCTCGACATGCTCGGCCCGCTGCTCGGCCCCGGCTCCGCCCTGGCCGAGCTCGAACGGCCGGCGAAGTACCGTCCCCCGGCGTTCCAGCCGCTCGACGAGCCGCGGATGAAGCCCGTGCAGCTCGAAGGGCTGGCGGCGATGCGGGTGTACCTGCCGGGGGCGGAGGAACCGATCGAGGAGGGCACGGCCTACATCTTCTACCGCGAGGACGGCACGGCCGACGAGGCGACGATCCACATCGAGAACGACCGCGGCGCGGTCTACTCGATCGTGATCCAGCCGCTCACCGGCCGCGGCGCGCTGTACCCCTACCCGTTCGTGCCGGAGCCGCCGGAGGTGCGGCCGTGACGCGCCGGGGCTTCACCCTGATCGAGGCGCTGCTCGCCGTGCTGGTGATGGGGCTGTTCTTCTCGATGGCCTTCACCCAGCAGGCCCGCTCGGTCGTCCTCGAATCGCGGGCGCGGCTCGAGGCGGCGGCGGCGGCGCAGGTCCGCTGCAAGATGGCCGAGATCGAGCAGGCGCTGCTCAAGGACGGCTATCCCGTCTCCGACGAGGCCGACTCGGGACCGTGCTGCGAGGCGTACGAGGACGAGCGGTTCGCGTGTTCCTGGACGATCGAGGCGATCGAGCTGCCGTCGGTGGCCGACCTGCAGGCGGCGATGCAGCAGGACCGCACCGACCAGACGCTGGTGGCGACCGGCGAGGGGCAGGAGGCCTCGTCGTTCGAGGAGCAGGCGATGGGCCTGCTCTCGATGCAGGCGCTCTCGCAGATCCTGCCGATGGTCCAGGGGTTCCTGCGGGACGCGATCCGCAAGGTGGAGGTGACGGTCGTCTGGCAGTACCGGAACCGGGTGTTCGACTTCAAGGTGACGCAGTACGTGACCAACCCGGGCGGCGGGGCGCTGGGCGCCTTCCTCCAGGCCGACCTGGTGCAGAAGCTGATGCGGGGCGGGCCGCAGGCCCTGCTGGAGCTGCTCTACGGGGGCGGCGGCGCGAGCGGGGGCGGCGGCGCGGGCGGAGGCAACAAGACCCCGTGAGACGCGGCGACGCCGGCATGACGATCCTCGAGGTGATGCTGGCCCTCGGCATCGCGTCGGGCGTGATCACCTTCGTCTACGTCTCGGCGCGGGACGTGACGCGGACGAAGGAGCGCCTGGAGCAGGATTCGGAGCGGCTGCGCGAAGCGCAGCTGGCGCTCGATCGCCTGGCCCGCGACCTCCGCTCGGCCTGGATCTCCGGCCACAAGAAGCCGCTCCAGCCCACCGTCGATTCGGCCTTCGTCGGGGAGAACGACGACCCGATCGACCGCATTTCGTTCAACACGTTCACCCATGTCCACCGCCGCTGGGACGCCAACGATTCGGACCAGGCGGAGGTCACCTGGTTCGGGGTGGAGGACCCCGAGGATCCGCGCGCGATGCACCTGGCGCGGCGGGAGGCGGCGCACCTGGACGAGAAGCCGACCGAGGGCGGCGTAATGCAGATCGTGGTGCACGACGTGGCGAGCCTGGAGCTGGAGTACTACGAAGCGGAGCGGGACGAGTGGGTCAAGGAGTGGGACACGACGCAGCCGACGGCCCAGCCGAACCGGCTGCCGCGCTTCGTCCGCATCGTGCTCACGCTGCTCGACCGCTTCGGCGGCGAGGTGGTGCTGGCCACCCAGGTCCAGCTCGAGCTGCTGCAGCCGATCCTGCTGCCGGGAGGATTCCAGTGAGCGGCGCGCGTGCCGGGCGGCCGCCGGTGCCGGGTCGCGCGCAGCGCGGCGTGATCCTGGTGGTCGTGCTGGCCGTCGTCGCGGTCGTCAACTTCCTGGTGCTGGACCTCAACTCCAACATGTTCGTCGTGCAGAAGACGACCCACGTCGCCGACCGGCGCACGGTGGCGTTCTACAACGCGCGCTCCGCCGTCCAGCTCGGCCGCCTGGCCCTCGTACTGCAGGGGATGATCAACGGCCAGCTCGCCGCCCAGAAGCAGCGCGGCGGCTTCGACCTCTCGCCGTACTCGAGCATGCTGTTCGACTTCTTCGCCAACGAGTCGAACCGCTCGACGCTGCTCGAAGGCATCGCCGGCATCCCGTCGGAGCTGGTGCGCGGCTTCGCCCTGTTCGACGGGAACTTCGCCGTCGAGTTGGTCGACGAGGACGGCCGGATCAACCTCAACCTCGCGGCCCAGGGCGACGAGTCCCAGCAGTTCCTCGACCGCGTGCTGTCGTGGCTCGTCGCCCCGCAGCCGTACGACGAGCTGTTCTCGCGCGAGGCCGCGGACGGCAAGATCACCACCCGCGAACAGCTCGTGGCCGCGATCATCGATTGGGCCGACACCAACGACCAGATGTACCAGCGCGCCGGCGCGAGCCGGGGCGCCGAGGACAACGAGTACGAGTCGCTGCCCGAGCCGTACCGCCGCAAGGACTGCCCGTACGACTCGATCGAGGAACTCCGCCTCGTGCGCGGCGTCGGCGAGGACTTCTGGAGCGCGTTCGTCGATCCCGACCCGTTCGACCCCGGCCAGCGCACGCTGACCGTCTGGGGCCAGGGGAAGATCAACGTCAACTCGGCCCCGCCGCGCGTGCTGGCCGCCGTGATCTGCGCCCTGGCCCTCGACCAGACCGCCTGCGACCCGCGCAACTTCGAGCGGGTGCTGCGGTTGATCGATTCGATCCACGAACTCGGCGGCGGCCGCTACGGCTCCCCCGGCCACTTCGTCCGCGCGGTCTCGATGGGCACCGAGGACGTCCCGGGCATCCCGATCGACGGCAGCCTGGCCGACAAGTGGCTCACCACCACCGGCCGGGTGTTCTCCCTCTACGTCGAGGGCCGGGCGCCGATCGGCGGCCGGCCGGCGGGCATGGGCTCGGCGGTCGACGCGCGGAAGCGCGAGCAGGAGGAGGCCGAGGAGCGCGGGCTGCCGGTCGCGGGGAGCGGCGGGGACGCCGACGCCGGTTCCGCCGCCGACGGCGGCGCGGCGGCGAACCCGGCCCGGGACCGCGACGTGGTGGTGCGGATCCACGTGGTGATCGATACCACGCCCCCCTGGGACGCCCAGGGCGGACGCTTCCTGTACTGGCGGGAGTTGTGAGTTGGTGCGCGGGCGCCGGAGGGTGTAGGTTGCCGGCGCGCGGCGCCGGGGGCGACGGGATGAGCGGACGATGGCGAGGCTGAGTTGCGGGATCGATGTGGGGACCGGGACGGTGCGCGCCGCCGTGCTGAGGCTGGGGCTGCGGTCGTCCGAGGTCGTCCAACTCCACGAGGTGCCGCTGCGGCTGCCGGACGACGGCGGACCGGCGGAACCGGAGGCGGTCCGCGAAGCGCTCTGCGAGCTGGCGCGGAGGCTGCCGCCGCACGTCGAGTCGCGGGCGGCGGGGCTGCCGGGGGGCGACGCCACCGTCCGGCTGCTGTCGTTCCCCCGCGCGGCCCTCCGGCAGGCGGAAGCGGCGATTCGCGTCGAACTGGAGGGGCAGCTCCCGTTCGAGGTCGACGAGGCGCTGTTCGACCATCTCGTGCTGTCGCCGCCCGCCGAGGACCCGGCGACGGTGCTGGTGGCGGTGGCCCGCGCCGAGACGGTGCGCGGGCAGCTGCGACGGCTGGCCGAGCCGGGGCTGGAGCCGGGCCTGCTGGCGGTCGGTGCGCTGCCGCTGGCGCGGCTCCTGCCGTCCGGACACCCGCTGCTGCAGGACGAAGGGCTGTGCTTCCTCGACGTGGGGCGCCTCGAGACCGACCTGGTGCTGCTGCGGCGCGGCCGGCCGGTGTTCCTGCGGTCGTTCCGGGCGGGCAGCGAGGACGTGACGCGCGCGCTGGCCAGGGTCCTGCGACGCTCGCGGGGGGAGGCCGAGGCGGTCAAGTGCACGCATCTGGCGCTGCCCGAACCCGGGTCGCCGGCGCCCGACGCGGCGCACGCGGCGCTGGCGGAGGCCGCCCAGAGCGGTCTCGGCGCGCTGCTGACGCCGCTGCGCCGCACGCTCCTCGAGCTGCTGGCCAAGTCCGACGTGATCGCGCCGCCCACGCGCCTGGTGCTGACCGGCGGCGGCTCGCGCATCCCCGGCCTCGCCTCGTTCCTCGCCCAGCGCCTGGGACTGCCCGTCGAACGGCTCGCCGACGCGGTGCCGGCCCCGGCGGGGACGCCGCCCGAGTCGTTCCCGTCGTTTGCCCGGGCGATCGGCCTGGCACTGGAGCCCGCCGCGCCGCGCTCCCGCCGGCTCGACCTGCGCAAGGGCGACGTGCGCTACCGCGGCGACCAGGCGGCCATCCGCAGCCACCTGCGCAAGGCCCTGATCGCCGCCGGCGTGGCCTTCGTCGCCTGGCTGTTCTCCGCCTGGGCCGAGAGCCGGTCGCTGGACCGGGAGGCGGACCGGCAGCAGGCGGCGCTCGAACGGCTGACGCTCGAGGTGATGGGCAAGAAGTACTCCGACTTCGACCTCGTCCGCTCCCTGCTCGGCAAGACCGGCGCCGACGTCGAAGGGCCGGTGCCGGAACTGGACGCGCTGGACGTGCTGGCCGAGCTGGCCCGGCGGATGCCGTCGGACATCCGCAACAGCATCACGCTGCTGACGATCGAGCCCGGGAAGCTGGCGATCAACGGGCTGACGCGCAACGCCGAGGAGGCCTCGCGGATCCCGGAGGTGCTGAAGGGGTTCGAGCGGTGCGTGCAGGACGTGGGCACCCTGTCCGGCTCGGGCTCGGAAGGGAACTACTCGTACCAGATCGAGGCGACGACGAGCTGCCCGTAGGGGCGGAGGACGACGGACGACGATGGCCGGACGCTGGAGCAACCTGACCGCGGGGGTGCGGCGACGCCTGGGGGACCTGGCGCCGCGCGAGCAACGCGCGCTGCTCGTGCTGGGCGTCACCGTGGTGCTCTTCCTCCTGGCCGTCGTCGCCTACCTGGTGCAGTCCGGCCTGGGCGAGAAGTCCGCGCGCAACCGGGAGCGGGCCGCCGTGCTGAGCCTCGTGCGCGAGAAGGGCAAGGAGCACCGCAACCGGATGGCGGAGCAGGAGGAGCTGAACCGGCGACTGAGCGCGCCGATGCAGCCGTTGCCGAGCATCCTGGGGGAAACGCTGGCCGAGCTGGGGCAGCAGCGGCAGGACTTCCAGGAGCTGGCGCCCGAGGCGGTGGGACTGCCGGGCCAGCGGCGCAAGCCCTGGATCCGCCACGCCGTCAAGTTCCCGCTGCGCAAGGTTTCCGCGCTCACCGTCTACGATCTGCTGCTCAAGCTGCGCGACCGCTACCCGGACCTGCCGCTCGCCGTCACCCGGCTCGACATGCGTCTCGACCGCACCGAGAACGCCCTGTACAACGTCGAGTTGGTCGTGTCGGCGTACCGGCTGGCCGAACCGAAGCGGGAGGAGGGGCAAGGGTCGCGCGACGGCCGGCCGGCCGACCGCCCCGCCGCCCCGGCCAAGGAGCTGTTGGGACCGTGAAGACCTGGCAACGCCGCCTGCTGCTCGGACTCGGCTACGCGCTGCTGTTCCTCGTCGCGTTCCTCGTGTTCCTCTACCTCGCCTTTCCCTGGGACCGCGCCACCCGCTACGCCGAGGCGGCGCTGGCCAAGGCGCTGGACATGGACGTGCACATCGGCTCGATCGAACCGAGCTGGTTCACCGGCCTGGAGCTGACCGACGTGACGCTGCGCGCCCGCAAGCCGGACCGCCAGGGCCACCTCCGCTCGCTCCACGCCGACCGCGTCCTCGCCCGCGCCTCCGCCGGAACGCTGTTCGGCGGCGACATCGACGTCGATTTCACGCTCGAGATGATGGGCGGCAAGGTCGAGGGACAGTACTACCGCGCGCAGAAGGACTCGCGCATCGTCGCGAGCCTGGAAGGACTGTCGCCGAACGAGGTCACCTTCCTGCGGGAGATGGTCGGCCTGCCGATCCGGGGCGGGCTGAGCGGTCGGATCGATGTGACGCTGCGCGACCACAAGTTCGCCAAGGCGGCCGGCACGATCGAGATCGCGGCCCGGAACGTCGTCGTCGGCGACGGCAAGGCCCGGATCAAGCTCAAGGTCAAGCCCCAGTACGCCGAACTGCAGGAGTTCCTCGACCGCGAGGACCAGGGTGTGGCCCTGCCGCCGATGACCGTCGGCACCGTCACGCTCAAGGCCCGCGTGACCCAGGGCGTCGCCCGCCTCAGCCAGTTCGAGGCTGCTTCCGAACACATCGAGTTCAAGGGGGAAGGCGAGTTGATCCTCACCGACCCCGTCACCGCCTCGACCAGCGCGATCTACATCATGTACAAGCTCACCGAAGCCTACGAGAGCCTCGACAGCGAGGCGCGGGCGATGATGGAGAACATGCGCACCTCGCCGGTGTACCGGCGCGCGCTGCGCACCGACGGTTTCTTCGGCTTCTGCCTGACCGGGGTGCTGCGCGAGCGGGTCCGGCCGCTGCCGACGCGCGACGGCTGTCCCGACCGGCCGGTGCCCGAGCCGCCGGCGCCCGGCGTCCCCGGCGCTCCCCCGCCCGCCCCCGCCCCGACCATCATCTCCGGCGCGGGGTTCGTGGACCCGGCGGGGACCGCCTGGCCGCACCCGGGGCCGGAAGCCGGATGTCGGCCCCGGGGCGGCCGCGCCATGCCGGGGCGCCTCCATCGGGGTACGCCTTCCCGCCTCCCGGACCCCCACGGCGCCCTCGCGGCCAGGCCGCTCGGGTCCCCGGTTCCCTCCGGGATCGCGCCGGAGGTGGCGTGATGCAGGGCGGCCGCCGATCCGGCGCGTCCCGCGGCGGGCCGTCGTCCCGACGTTCGCCCGATGCGAGCGTTCGCCCGGGCCGGATCGCCCGGCCGCACGCCGGGCCGGAAACCGCCGCGCGTCGCCGCCCCCGCCCGACCGCCGTCGATGTCCGTTTCGACGGACTGCCGGCGGGTTCCTGGCGCCCGGCCCGCGCCGCCGTCGCCCGCTGGCTGCGCCGGATGGCGGCCGCGCTGACGCCGGCCGCGGTGGAGGTCTCCGTCCTCCTCACCGGCGACGGCGGAATCCGCCGGCTCAACCGGATCTACCGGCGGATCGATCGGCCGACCGACGTGCTGTCGTTCGGAGTGCCGTGCGCGGCGCCGCGCACGGTGCCCCACGGCGCCCGACCGCTCGGCGACATCGTCGTGTCGCTCGAGACCTGCCGCCGGCAAGCCCGTACGCTGCAGGTGCCGCCGGAGCGGCGGCTGGCCCACCTGCTGGCGCACGGCCTACTGCACCTGCTGGGACGGGAGCACCGGACCGCCCGGGCCCTCTCCGCGATGGAGCGACGGGCGGCCGCGCTGGCGGCCGACGTCTTCCGCGGACCGCCCGCCTCCCGCGACCCCCGGTGACGCCGGCCCGGAGAAGTCGTCCCCGGCGAACGCCCGCCCTCCCCGGCCGATTCCCGCACCAACCCGCACCCCGTTCCGGACGAACGGACGCGGCCCCGTCGCCGGTGGGGGCTACATGGTACGAACCCGCCGCCGCGTGTCAAACATCGCCCGGTTCCGGCCACCGTCCCGATTCCTCGGGACCGGCGCCGGCAGACGCCGGCCGACGGATTCGGACGGTCGTCGAGCCGCCGTGGAGCGCCTGAACGATGCGGGGATTCGGTGTGGATAACGTCTCGATCGCGGAGGCGAGCGACGGCTTCCGGACGCCGGGTCGTCGTGGCGTTCGTGAAAGACTCACAAACCATGTACGCCAACCATTCGATATTGCTGATTTACACTCCTGTTGTCCGTCCATGTAGGTCCGCTCCCTCCCGGAGTCTGCCCCGGGGGCTTGGTGTTGGGCGGCCTGTGGATAACCCGTGGAGAAGAACCTGCCGATCGGTGTTCCAGGGTGGGTGGAAATCGGGGCGGATGCGTCGGGAGGGATGGGACCGGGGCGAAGGGGACCGGCATTGACAAGTGGGTCCCGGTGATTATGGTGCCCGCGCCCGACGACAGGCGGCGACACCGCCGCTGGGTTCTGGAGCACGGCGCCGGAGATGGGCGGCGGGCAGCCGCGGGCGCCGCGGCGGGGAGCCGGGCGTAGAAGGGATGGAGGTACCAAGATGCCAGCGAAAGCCTTGAAGTTCCACCAGAGCGCTCGGGAGCGGATCCTGGCCGGCGTGAACGTGCTGGCCGACGCGGTCAAGGTGACCCTCGGGCCGCGCGGCCGCAACGTCGTTCTCGAGAAGTCGTGGGGCAGCCCGACGGTGACCAAGGACGGCGTGACGGTAGCAAAGGAGATCGAGGTCGAGGACCGCTTCGTGAACATCGGCGTGCAGATGGCGAAGCAGGTCGCCTCGAAGACCTCGGACGCCGCGGGCGACGGGACGACGACGGCGACGGTGCTGGCGCAGGCGATCGCGCGGGAGGGGGCGAAGCTGCTCGCGGCGGGCGCCAACGCGATGGAGGTGAAGCGCGGGATCGACCAGGCGGTCGAGACGGTCGTGGCCGAGTTGAAGAAGATGTCGACCCCGACCAAGGGGAGGAAGGACATCGAGCAGGTCGGGACGATTTCGGCGAACGGGGACGAGGCGATCGGCAAGCTGCTGGCCGAGGCGATGGAGAAGGTCGGCAAGGAGGGGGTGATCACGATCGAGGAAGCGAAGTCGATGGAGACGGAGCTCGAGGTGGTCGACGGGATGCAGTTCGACCGCGGGTACGTCTCGCCGTACTTCGTGACGGACGCCGAGCGGATGGAGTGCGTGCTGGAGGACCCGTACCTGCTGATCCACGAGAAGAAGATCTCGGCGATGAAGGACCTCGTGCCGATCCTCGAGGCGGTGGCGCGGTCGGGCAAGCCGCTGCTGATCATCGCGGAGGAGGTCGAGGGCGAGGCGCTGGCGACGCTGGTGGTGAACAAGATCCGCGGCACGCTCCAGGCCGCCGCCGTCAAGGCCCCCGGCTTCGGCGACCGCCGCAAGGCGATGCTCGAGGATATCGCGATCCTCACCGGCGGCCGAATGATCGCCGAGGAAGCGGGCATCAAGCTCGACAGCGTCACCCTCAAGGACCTCGGCCGCTGCAAGAAGGTCGTGATCACCAAGGACGACACCACGATCGTCGACGGCGCCGGGAAGCAGGACGACATCAAGGGACGGATCAACCAGATCCGCGCGCAGATCGAGAAGACTACGTCGGACTACGACAAGGAGAAGCTCCAGGAACGCCTGGCCAAGCTGCACGGCGGCGTGGCGGTGATCCGCGTCGGGGCGGCGACCGAGACCGAGATGAAGGAGAAGAAGATGCGCGTCGAGGACGCGCTGCACGCCACGCGCGCGGCCGTCGAGGAGGGGATCGTCCCCGGCGGCGGCGTCGCCCTTCTCCGCTGCGTCCCGGCGGTCAAGGCGCTCCAGGCCGCGGGCGACCGCAAGTTCGGCATCAACATCGTCGCCCGGGCGCTCGAGGAGCCGCTGCGGATGATCGCCCACAACGCCGGCATCGATGGCGCCGTCGTCGTCTCCAAGGTCGCCGAAGGGAAAGGCCCCTTCGGTTTCAACGCCCAGACCGAGACCTACGAGAACCTGCTCGAGGCCGGCGTGCTCGACCCCACCAAGGTCGTCCGCATCGCGCTCCAGAACGCCGCCTCGATCGGCGGCCTGCTCGTCATGACCGACGCCATGATCGCCGAGAAGCCCAAGAAGAAGTCGTCCGCCGGCGGCGACATGCCCGACATGGGCGGCGGCATGGGCGGCATGGGCGGCATGGACGACGACATGGGCGGCGGCATGGACGACTTCGACTAGGACATCGACCCGTCAGCACCGCACGCGCCCGCACCGGGCTGGCGGGCGCGATCGCGGTGGGGGCTACGGCACGAGGGTGAGCGACCAGGACTCGAGCGTGCCGATGTCGGCCGCGGCGGTGTCGGCGACCCGGAGCATCCACGAACCGGCGGCGTCCTGACCGAGCAGCCGGACGTCGGTGATCTCGAACTCGCCGACGATGTCGTCCTCCCAGGCGCCGCGGTTCGGCTGCGCGATCGGCACCTCGACCCCGTTGCGCCGCAGGACGATCCGCAGGTCGCCGACATAGGTGTGGCGGATGTCGAGCGCCAGGGTGATCCGGCGCGGACGGATCGAGCTGCTCACGACCAGTTCGCTCTCGATCCCGGTCGTCTCGTTGTCGGGGATCAGCACGGCGGTGCCCATCTCGTAGCGCACGCCCTCCCCGCCCGGCCGCGCCTCCGGGTCGTAGCGGTTGTTGCGCACGCCGGACACGCCCATGATCTCGTGCGTCTTCGTGCCCCAGCTCCGCCAGATGTTGATCGCGTGCTCGTTCATCGCCGAGACGATGTTGAACCAGGTGTAGTACCGGTTGCCTTCCTTTCCGCCCGTCTCCACGCCGGCGAACAGGTTGGTCAGCAGGATGCGCGAGAACTCCGCGTTGTTGTGGAACCACCCCGACTCGGTGTCGTTCACCACGTCCGCCAGGTCCCAGCCCGTCGGATCGGACGCCGTCTTCTTGCACTCGAACACCTGCCGTGTGTAGTACTCGTACGACCAGCACGACCCCATGTAGATGATCTGGTACTTGTCCGCCGGGTACACCGAGCAGTCGCGCAGGACGTTGAGCGAACCGTAGAACGAGTGCCCGTTGTACAGAATCACCTCGTGCTCGGCGATGCCCCGGCGGAACAGCGCATCGCTGTCCGTCGCGCCGTGCATGTCGTACGGCGAAACGATGTCGACGATCTCCTCGACGCCGCTCTTGACCCGCGTCCACCGCTCGCCCGGGGCCAGGTCGCCGGTCTTGCGGAAGCCCCGCGCCGACAGCTCGCGCTTGAACTGCTGCCACTCGGTCACGCCCCAGTCGTTCGGCGAGACCTCCGCCGCATGCTCCGCCGCATTGAACACCACGAACACCTCGACCTTGTTGTCCGCGCGCAGCCGGTCGTACTCCGGATACGTCGTCTGCGCCGGCGGCGCGAGCGACGACACGGTGAACGTCGCATCGACCATCGGCAGGTCGCACCCCTCCTTGGCCGGGTCGAAGTAGTAGAAGTAGTTGTAGTCGGCCAGCGAGCCGGGATCGAACCCCGTCGCGCAGCGATCGCCCACGCGCGTGAACAGGTTCCGCGGGTCCGCCGGCAGCCGCAACGTCGTCACCGGATTCGCCAGGATCTGCTCGATCGACAGCCCCGCCGCCCGCAGTTCCTCGTGCGAAACGACCGACTCCAGCCGCACCCGGTACGCGATCCGGATCGTCGTCCCCTCCAGGACGATCGACTGCGCCTCCACCTTGTCCGTGTAGAGGTTCATGTGCAGCTTCTCGGTGTTCAGCTTGTTCTTCGAGAGCTTCACCTGGTCCATCACCAGGTTCTTCATCTCGTACGGCCTGTTCTGCAGCCGCGTCAGGTAGTCGGCCCGCTCGGCCTCGCTCATCGCCGACACGTCCAGCAGCACCTCGCCGGCGAACTCCCCCTCCAACTCCGACGCCAACGACGACATGTAGCCGGTATCGGCCTTGCCGCCCGTCTCGCCGACCAGGTCGTCCTCCTCGCTCGGCAACGGCGGGTTCCCGAACGTCTCGTCCTCCTCCGCCACGCAGCCCGCCGCGAGCAGACCCCCGAGCAGTGCCGCCGCCCCCGACAACCGTCGCGTCGAATGCCGTTCGCTCATCGTTCGCCTCCTGCGGAACGCCCCGCGACGGAGGACGAAAGCACGTCTTGCGCCAACCCCGGGCGGGACCGGGACGCCCGAACGGGGCGAATTCCGGAATGATCCCGGTCCACCATCCCGGCGACCTCCCTCACGGCGCCGACGGACCGGGGGTCGTCGAACCCCAAACCCGGGGTCCAGAGACACCAGCGAGCAGCGCGCAATCCGGAAGGTTTCGACCGCGGGGACGCCGTCAGCAGATCCGCGGGAGCAACTCGCCCTGGGGCACGTCGACGAGCCGCCGGCCGCCGACGGCGGTTTCGAGGACGACCCGTCCGCGGTCGCGGGTCACCTCGCCGATCGCCCGCGCGCCCGCCCCTTCGGGCAACGCCCGCCAGCGTTCGAGCACGACGGGGGCGGCCTCGGGGGCGCAGACGAGCAGCACGCGGCCCTCGGAGGCGACGTGGAGCAGGTCCGCCCCCACCACCTCCGCGACCGCCCGCGCCCCTGCGGAGAACGGCAGGTCGCGCTCGCGCAGGACGATGCCGATGTCGTCGCGGTCGCCGAGCATCTCGTGGAGGACCGAGGCGGCGCCACCGCGCGTCGGGTCGCGCATGAAGCGGACCGCGGGGGCGAGTTCGTCGAGGGCCAGGACCAAACGGTGCACGGGGCCGGTGTCGCTCGCCAGCCGGCCTTCGACGTTCATGCCGGCGCGCGCCGCCATCACCGCCATCCCGTGGTCGCCCAGGTCGCCGCTCGCCAGGACGACGTCGCCCGGGCGCAGCTTCTCGGCGCCCATTTCGAACCCGGGCAGGGCCTCGCCGACGCCCGCGGTGTTGACGTACAGGCCGTCGCACTGGCCGCGCGCGACCACCTTGGTGTCGCCCGTGGCGACGCGGACGTCGCAGCGGGCCGCGGCGCGGGCGACCGAGTCGAGCACCCCGTCCAGTTCGGCCAGCGCCAGCCCCTCCTCGCAGATCAGGGCCAGCGAGAGCCAGCGGGGCCGGCCGCCGCCGACTGCGATGTCGTTCACGGTGCCGTGGACGGCGAGGCAACCGATGTCGCCGCCCGGGAAGCGGCGCGGCGAGACGACGAAGCTGTCGGTGGTGAAGACGATCGAGGCGCCGCCGACCGCGATCCGCGCCGCGTCGGGGAAACCCTCGAGCGGCCCGCCGGCGAAGCGCGGCCCGACGTGCCGCTCGACCAGCTCCCGCGACAGGCGCCCGCCGCCCCCGTGTGCCAGCAGGATCTTCCCCTCCGCCATCACCCTCACCTCGCGTACTTGTAGTGCGCGGCGCAACTCCCCTCGCCGCTCACCATGCACGGGCCCACCGGATGCTCGGGCGTGCACGCCCCGCCGAACATCGGGCAGGCGTCCGGCAGGATCTTCCCCTTGAGCACGTCGCCGCAGCGGCAACCGGGCGCCGGCCGGCCCGGCCGCACCGCGACGCCGTGGCGGCGCTCCGCGTCGAACGCCGCGAACCGCTCGCGGATCGCCAGTCCGCTGCCGGGGATCACCCCCAGCCCGCGCCAGGCGGCGTCGACCGGCTCGAGCATCTCGGCGATCGCCGCCTGCGCCTTGCGGTTCCCCTCCGGGCGCACCACGCGGGTGTACTGGTTGACCACGCACGCCCGACCGTCGGCGAGCTGTTCGAGCAGATCGACCAGCCCGAAGAGGATGTCGAGCGGCTCGAAGCCGGCGATCGTGCAGGGAATCCGGTAGCGCTCGACGAGCGGTTCGTAGGCGGCGGCGCCGATCACCGCGCTGACGTGGGCCGGGCAGAGGAAGCCGTTCACGCCCACCTCGGGGTCCTCGGCCAGCGCGGCCAGCGCGCGGGGCACCGTCTTGAGCGCCGCGAGCATCGAGAACCGCGTCGCGCCGGCGGCGACGGCGCTGCGCAGCAGCAGGGCGAGCGGAGCGACGGTCGTCTCGAAGCCGACGCCGAGGAACACCACCTCCGGCGCGCCCGGCGCCCGCGCCAGCGCCAGCGCCTCGGCCGGCGAGTAGCACACCACGACGCGCGCCCCCTCGGCCCGCGCCTCGGCCAGGGTCGCGGACGAGCCGGGGACGCGGACGAGGTCCCCGAAGGTGGCGATCGTGACGCCGCGGCGGGCGAGTTCGAGCGCCGCATCGATGTAGCCCGCGTCGGTCACGCAGACGGGGCAACCGGGGCCGCTGCAGAGGGAGACGTTGTCGGACAGGAAGTCGCGGAGGCCGTGGCGCGCGATCGCCATCGTGTGGGTGCCGCACACCTCCATCAGGCGCACGCTCCGCCCGGCCTGCGCGAGACGTGCGGCCGCGGCTTCGAGCCGCCGGCGCAGGAACCGCGCCGCGTCGGGGTCGCGGAACCCGTCGAGGTATTTCATCCCGACCCGTCGCGCTCGCGGCGCGCCATTTCCGCGAACAATGCCAGCCGCTCCTCCGCCTCTGCGCCGTCGAGCTTCTCGATCGCGTAGCCGGCGTGGACGATGACGTAGTCCCCGACCGCCGCATCCTCGAGCAGTCCGAGCTGGACGTCGTAGCGCGCGCCGGCAACCTCGGCCACGCCCGTTCCGTCGGCGCCGACGGACACGAGCTTCATCGGGACGGCGAGACACATGACGCGCTTCCTCCGGCGACCACCGCCTGCCCGAGCGCGATGCCGCCGTCGCCCGGCGGCACGGCCCGGTGCAACAGCCCTGTATACCCTTCGCGACGCAGTTCCGCCAGCAGTCCGTCGACCAGGATCCGGTTCAGCATCGCCCCGCCCGACAACGCCACCACCGACAGCCCGGCGGCCGGGGCCGCGCGCCGGACCAGCTCGACGGCGGCCCCGACGACCGCGGCGTGGAACCCCGCCGCCAGTTCGCCAGCCCGCTCCGCGGCGTCCGGCCGCTCCGCCGCCTCGACGAACAGCGGCCCGAGGTCCGCCACCAGCAGCCCGTCCCGCTCGACCACGCGGTACGGCAACGACGGCGCCGCGCCGCCGCCCGCCGCGAACGACCGGGCGGCGGCCTCCAGCCACACCGCCGCCTGCCCCTCGTAGGTCACCTCGCGCGGCGCAATGCCGACCAGCGCCGCGAACGCGTCGAACGCCCGGCCGACCGCGTGGGTCCGCGGCGCATTCGTGCCCGTCCGGCACTGGTAGGCCAGCACGGCCAGCTCCTCTTCTCCGAGCCCGAGCCTTCGGCGCATCCGGTCGTCCGGCGACCGCCCGGCGGCCAGCAGGCGGGCGGCGGCCTGGCGGGCCGGCCGGCGCACGGCGGCGTCGCCGCCGGGCAGCGGCACCCCGGCGAACGTCCCCAGGCGCACGAACCCTTCCGGCCCGACGCGCAGCAGCTCGCCGCCCCAGATCGACCCGTCGGTGCCGAGACCCGTGCCGTCGAAGACCAGCGCCAGCGCCTCGGCGACGCCGTGCTCGACCAGGCACGCCGCCGCGTGCGCATGGTGATGCTGCACCGCGACGAGCGGCAGGCCGCGCCGCGCCGCGATCTCGCGCCCGTGGCGCGTCGAGCGCATGTCCGGATGCAGGTCGACCGCCACGACCTCGGGCGCCCGCCCGAGGTATTCGGGCAGGACCCGCGCCGCCTCGATCAGCCCGTCGACCGCCTCGGGCGTCTCCAGGTCGCCGACGTGGGGCGAGAGGACCACCTGGTCCTCGAAACCCAGCGCGACCGTGTTCTTCAGCTCGGCGCCGAGCGCCAGGACGGTCCGGGCGAGCGGCCGGCGGAGGCGGATCGCGGTCGGCGCGTAGCCGCGCGCCCGCCGCAGGACGCGCGGCTCCCCGGCGATCTCCAGGCACAGCGAATCGTCGTTGCGCAGCGCGATCTCCCGGTCGTGGCACAGGAACAGGTCCGCAATCCCCGCCAGCCGCTCGAACGCCTCCTCGTTCGTGACACAGATCGGCTCTCCGCGCCGGTTGCCGCTGGTCATCACCAGCAGATCGAACGGGCCGACGGGGTCGCCGGGCAGCGGCTCGGCGAGCAGCAGGTGCAGCGGGGTGGTGGGCAGCATGATCCCCAGCGTGCCGGTGCCGGGGGCCAGCAGTTCCAGCGGCAGCACGGCCGCCTCGCACGCATCGCGCCGCGCGTCGAGGATCGCGATCGGCGCCACGGGGCTCTCGAGCAGCCGGGCGGTCGCGGGGGAAACCCGTCCAAAACGCGCGGCCGTCGCCAGGTCGCGCGCCATCACGGCGAACGGCTTGTGCGGCCGCCGCTTCCGCTCGCGCAGCCGCGCGACCGCAGCCGCCTGGAACGGGTCGACGGCCAGCAGGAAGCCGCCGAGGCCGCGCACGGCGACGATGAGGCCCTCGCGCAGCGCCCGCCGCGCCGCCCGCAACGGGTCCGCCTCGGCCCGAGGCCTCCCGTCCCGATCGTGGAGCGCCAGGCGCGGACCGCAGACCGGACAGGCGATGCTCTCCGCGTGGTACCGCCGGTTGCCCGGGTCCTCGTACTCCGACCGGCAGGCGGGACACAGCGGAAACTTCTTCAACGCGGTCCGCTCGCGGTCGTAGGGCATCCCCTCGACCACGGTGTAGCGCGGACCGCAGTTCGTGCAGGTCGTGAACGGGTAGCCGAAGAAGCGCGAGGCGGGGTCGAACACCTCCCGCGCGCAGTCCTCGCAGATCGCCAGGTCGGCGGGGATCGAGATCCGCAGCGCGCCCGCCGCGGCGCTCTCGGCAATGGCGAAACCGGCGAACCGCTCGCCGGGCGACACGGCGTCGCGGGAGACCTCGACGACCTCCTCGAGCCGCGCCTGCCGCGGCAGCCGCGCCGGTAGCTCCGCCGCAAACCGCTCGACGACCGCCGCCGGCCCCTCGACGACCAGCCGCACCGTCCCCGACCGGTTCTGCACGTACCCGGTCAGGCCGGCGGCCGTCGCGAGCCGGGCCAGCGTGGGCCGGAAGCCGACGCCCTGGACCTGGCCCCGCAGGTCCAACGTCAACCGGGTCAGATCTTCTGCCATGCCGCCGCTTGTGTCACCGAAATCCCCCGCCGCCCTCCCAGGACGGTCTTGCGGCGAACGTCAAGCGACGCCGCGCCGAAACACCGCGTGCGCGGCCCTAGGCGCCGGACCGCGGCGGCTCGCAGACGCCGGCGCGCCAGCGGGTCTCCCGCCGGGGCAGGCGGGAGGCGAGCACGCGGGGAGCGGTCGGCACGCCGCCGCGCACCGGCGCGTGGTAGCCGGCAACGGGTCGCACCACCGGCCACTCGCGCACCGTCGCCGGGCGGCCGATGTCGAGTCGTCCGCGACGGGCCGCCTGGATGCCGGCCGGCTCGACGAACCGGTCCGCGCCCAGGCCCAGGCGGGCGGAGACGTCGCGCAGCGCCTCCTCGGTCGTCTTGCCCGGGCGCCGGTCCAGCGCCGCCGCGCACGCGTGGACCGTCCCGTCGGCGCGCACGAACGTGCCGCCGGTCTCGAAGTGGGTGCTGGCGGGCAGGACGACGTCGGCCCGCAGGGCGGTGGCGGACAGGAACAGGTCCTGCACCACCAGGAAGCCGGTCTTGGCCAGCGCGGGCGCCAGGTCCTCGTTCTGGTCCGGGTCCTCGCGGACGAGCCACGCGGCCCGGAACATGCCGGCGCGGAGCAGCTTGGCGAGCGTCTCGTCGGCGGCGGCGTCGGCCGGCAGGGCGCCGGCCAGCCGGAGCCCTTCGAGGTTCGGGATGCCGCTGGAGAGGAGCAGTCCCGAACCGGCCTGGCCGCCGCGCAGCGCCTCGACGAGCTGCGCCAGGAGCAGCAGGCCGCCGGGAGAACGCTCGGCCCGCGCATCGAGCGCGTAGGTGGCGACCACCGGCCCCGCGGCGCCGGCGAGCAACTCGACCACCGCGGCGGCGGCGGCGGGATCGACGCCGCATTCGCGTGCCAGCGCGGCGTCGTCGACGGCGGCCAGCGCCGCGCCGACCGCGGCCGCGTCGGCGGCGGCGGGCAGGCGCGCCGCGCCGCGCGCGAGCAGTCGGCCGAGGAGCCAGGCGAGGGCGACGGAGGTCGTGCCGCGGGGCAGTTCGAGCCGGGCGGCGGCGATCGAGGCGATGCGGGTGCAGGCGGAGGTGAGCGCCACGATCTTCGCGCCGCGCCGCGCCGCGCGCCGCAGCCGGGCGGCGGCCACCGGGCCGCGCTCCATCGGGTCCTCGCCGACGACCAGCACCACGCCGGCCCGTTCGAGGTCGGCGTCGGTGGCCGTGGAGCGGGTCGCGCCGTACAGGGCGTCGAGCGCGTGCAGTTCGGCCTCGGCGGCGACGGCGGCGAGGCAGCCGGCGGTGCCGCCGGCGGCGCGCGCGAGCTGCGCGGCCCAGGCCGCCTCCTCGGCGGCGAGGTCCCCGCCCACGCCGACCAGCACCGAGCCGCGGGCGGCCTTGAGCCCCTCGGCGGCCCGCACCAGCGCCTCGTCCCACGAGACGGCCACGAGCCGCCCGTCCTTGCGGATCATCGGCTCGACCAGCCGCTCGGAACCCCACAACTGCGCGTTGCCGAACCGACCCAGGGCGCACAGGTATTGCCGCTGCGCCCCGTCCTCCGCCGGCGGCCGCACCGCCGTTCCGAACTCGTTGCGCGTGACGACGACGGGGCAGGTCTCCCCGCAGAGCTGGCACACCGAAGCGACCTCGGATTCCGGCGCGAAGCACTGCGCCGGCTCGTTGAACGCGATCGCGCCGGTGGGGCAGGCATCGACGCAGTTGCCGCAGGAGATGCAGTCGGTCCGGACGAGCGGCCGCCCCATCGTCGGCTGGATCACGGTTTCGAAGCCGCGGTTGACCAGGCCGAGGGCGGAGATGCCGAGCACGTCGCCGCAGGTGCGGATGCACCGGGTGCAGAGGATGCACTTGTTGGGGTCGAGCGTCAGGAAGGGGTGGGAGGTATCGAGGCGGCGGCGGAAGGTGGCGCCCGAAATCGAATCGGGGATGCCGTAGCGGTCGGCGAGCTGCCGCAGTTCGCAGTCGTCCTGGGCGAAGCAGCCGCACCGCAGGCACCGTTCGGTCTCGCGCTGCACCTCGTGGTCGTCCAGCGTGAACTCCACCTCGTCGAAGACGCGGATCCGCTCGTCGACCGGCATCTCGCCCTGCTTGGCCCGCGGCACGGCGGGCATCTCGGGCAGGTCGGAGCGGGTCAGCTTGCCGAAGTTCTCGCGGGCGACGGCGAAGGTCCTGTGCGGCCCGGCGGCGCGCCCGACCTCCAGCCACTGCCCGATCGCGAGCGCCGCGCGGCGGCCGGCCGCGATCGCATCGATCGCCACGGCCGGTCCGGTGACGGCGTCGCCACCGGCGAACACGCCCGGCAGGTTGGTCGCCAGACTCGTCTCGTCCGCCACGATCGTGCCCCACTTCGTGGCACCGACGGCTCCTTCCCCGGCGGCGAGGCCGCCGAGGTCGACCACCTGGCCGATCGCGGCGATCGCGTAGTCGCAGGCGACGAGGTGGTCGCTGTTGGGGACGGGCACGGGGCGGCGACGGCCGCTGGCGTCGGGCTCGCCGAGCTGCATCTTGCGGCAGGTCAGGCCGAGGAACTTCTCCCCTTCGACCGCCACGGCCACCGGCGCGATCAGGTACTCGATCCGGATTCGCTCGTGCTCCGCCGCCTCGATTTCCTCCGCGTTGGCCGGCATCTCGGCGCGCGTGCGGCGGTACAGGATCGTGACGTGGGCGGCGCCGAGGCGCAGCGCCGTGCGGGCGGCATCGATCGCGGTGTTGCCGCCGCCGACGACGCAGATCGGTCGCCCGGCGAAGTCGTAGTTCCGGCCGTGCTTGACGCCGTCGAGGAAATCGACGCCGGAGAGGACGTGCGGGTGGTTCTCGTCCTTGATCTGGGCCGCGGAGCCTTTCTGGGCGCCGAGCGCGAGGAACACGGCGTCGAACCGGCGGCGCAGATCGGCGAGTCCGGCGGCGTCATCGATCTTCGCGCCGAGCTTGACCTGGACGCCGAGGTTGAGGATCTGCTGGATCTCGCGATCGAGACGATCCTGGGGCAGGCGGTAGTCGGGGATGCCCCAGCGGAGCATCCCGCCCAGCTTGTCCTTCGCCTCGAAGATCGTCACCGCATGACCGGCCAGGCGCAGGTAGTACGCCGCCGTGAGGCCGGCGGGGCCGCCGCCGACGATCGCGACGCGCTTGCCGGTGTCGTCGCCCGGACGCTCGGGGTACGGCGCGTCGAGCCACGCGTCGGCCACGGCGCGCTTGACCATGTTGATCCCGACCGGCGTATCGAGGATCTGCCGCCGGCACACCTCCTCGCAGCGGCGGACGCAGACGCGGCCGCACACCACGGGCAACGGGTTGCGCTCCCGGATCGTCCGCACCGCACCGATGTAGTCGCCGCGCCCAGCCTGGGCCAGGTAGCGCTGCACATCGACGCCGGCGGGGCACCCCTTGACGCACGGCGCGATGCAATCGGCCGGGTGGTTGGAGAGGAGGAGTTCGAGCGCGGTGCGGCGGGCGTCCTCCACGCGCGGCGTCTGCGTCCGGACCACCATCCCGTCGGCGACGGGGGTGGAGCAGGCCGGCATCAGCTTGTTCATGCCCTGGACCTCGACGACGCACACGTAGCACGACGTGTACGGCGGCAGGCCCGGCTCGTGACACAACGTCGGGATGCGTTCCTCCAAGCCGTTGCGCCGCGCCACGTCCAGGATCGTCTCGCCCGGCTGCGCCTCGTACGCTTCGCCGTCCAGTTGGATCTTCCAGGTTGCCACGATGTCCCTCCGCGCCCGTCAGACCTTGGCAATCGCGCCCTGGTTGCAGGTCGCGATGCACCGCCCGCACTTGATGCACTTCTCGAGCACGATCTCGTGCGGCTTCTTGCGCTCGCCGACGATCGCGCCCGAGGGGCACGCCTTGGAACACAGCGTGCAGCCGTTGCACCGGTCGGACAGGATGACGTACTGGACCAGGGCGTTGCACGAGTGGGCCGGGCAGCGTTTTTCCCGGATGTGCGCCTCGTACTCCTCCCGGAAATACTGGACCGTCGTCAGCACCGGGTTCGGCGCCGTCTGGCCCAGGCCGCACAGCGAGGACTGCTTGACCTTCTGGCCGAGGTCGAGCAGCCGATCGATGTCCTCGGGCTCGCCCTGCCCCGCCGTGATCCGCTCGAGGATTTCCAGCATCCGCTTCGTGCCGATGCGGCAGAAGGTGCACTTGCCGCACGACTCGGCCTGCGTGAACGAGAGGAAGTAGCGCGCCACCTCGACCATGCAGGTCGTGTCGTCCATCACGACCAGGCCGCCCGAGCCCATGATCGCGCCGGTGGCGGTGATGTTCTCGTAGTCGATCGGCAGGTCGCACATCGCGGCGGGAATGCAGCCGCCGGAGGGTCCGCCGAGCTGCACGGCCTTGAACGTGCGCCCCTCGCCGACGCCGCCGCCGATTTCCGTGACGAGCTGCCGGATCGGCATCCCCATCGGCACCTCGACCAGCCCGCCGCGCCGGACCTTCCCGGCCAGGGCGAAGACCTTCGTCCCCTTGCTCCGCTCGGTGCCCATGGCCGCGAAGGCCGCGCCGCCCTCGAGCAGGATCCACCACAGGTTGGCGAACGTTTCCACGTTGTTGATGTTCGTCGGGCGGCCCCACAGGCCGGAAACCGCCGGGAACGGCGGCCGGAAGCGCGGCATCCCGCGCCGGCCCTCGATCGAGGCCATCAGCGCCGTCTCCTCGCCGCAGACGAACGCGCCGGCCCCCTCCTTGATGTGGATGTCGAACGAGAAGCCGCTGCCGAGGATGTTCGCGCCGAGATACCCGGCCTCCTCGGCCATGCGGATCGCCGCGCGCAGCCGCACCAGCGCCTTCGGATACTCGGCCCGGCAGTAGATCACCCCGTGGTTCGCGCCGACGGCGTAGCCGCAGATCGCCATCCCTTCGAGCACGGAGAACGGGTCGCCTTCCAGCACCGAGCGGTCCATGAAGGCGCCGGGGTCGCCCTCGTCGGCGTTGCAGATCACGTACTTCTCGCCCGGCGGCTGGGCGGCGACGAACTGCCACTTCTTCCCGGTGGGGAAACCGCCACCGCCGCGCCCCCGGAGTCCCGACTTGAGCACTTCCTCGATCACGTCGGCGGGCTTCATGCCGAGCGCCTTGCGCAGGGCCTGGTAGCCGCGGGTCTCGAGGTACTGCGGCAGGGAACCGGGGTCGATCGAACCGCAACGGGACAGGACGATCCGCTTCTGGTGCCGCAGCGTGCCGTCGACGTCGTCGCCGTCACCGGTGCGCAGGAGGTGGGCCGCCACCGACGGGTCGGACTCCTCGCCGCGCGCCAGCTTCTCCGCCAGCTCGGGGGTCACGTCGGCGTAGAGCCGCCGGGCGCCGCCGTCCCGCACCTCGAGCAGCGGCTCCCGGTAGCACAGCCCGATGCAGCCCGTCTCCGTCACCTCGACGTCGAGCTTCCCGTCCGCGACCACCTGCTGGAGCCGCGCCAGCACCCGGCTGGCGCCGGCCGCCACGCCGCAGGTGGCGGTGCCCACGACCAGTTGGCGACTCATGACGCCTTCGCCTCCGTCCGGATCTTCTTGAGCAGGGTCGTCACCTTGCGCGGGGTGAGCGTCCCGTGCGTCTCGTCGTTGACCATGATCACCGGCGCCAGCGAGCAACAGCCGACGCAGTTGACCACCTCGAGCGTGAACAGCAGGTCGGCATCGGTCTCGCCGCGCTTGATCTTCAACGCGTCCTCGACCGCCATTTCGAGGTCCGGCGAGCCGTTGACGTGGCAGGCGGTGCCGTCGCACAGCTTGAGCACGTACTTCCCGCGCGGCGTGAGCCGGAACTGCTTGTAGAACGTGACGATGCCGTAGATCTCGGAAACCGGCACGCCGGTCACCCCCGCGATCTCCTCCATCGCCCGTTCGGGCACGTAGCCGTACGCCTCCTGGGCTGCCTGGAGCAGCGGGATCACATCCGCCTGCCGGCCCTCGGTCATCCACAGCGCCCTGGCGAAGAAACTGCCCGTCTGCTGCGTCATCACCGACCTCGCTCCCCGTCCTCGTCGAACGGAACAACTCTCAGTTCGCGCACCCGCGCCACCCCTTCCAGCGGCCGGATGCGCTCCTCGATCCGGCGCCGCAGGTAGCCGGCGTCCGGCCCCTGCAGCAGCAGCATCAGCCGGCGCCCGTCCGCCACGCCGTCGATCGCCAGCACCTCGTCCAGCACGTACAGCCGCACGTAGAGGTCCGCCAGGGCCGGCGGGTGGGCGTCCACGACCAGGTACGAGGCGGAACGGCCCGCCACCCGCCGGTATTCCGGGTCGGCGCCGTGCTCGCGCACGTAGCCTTCCAGGAACCCGCGCAGCTCGTCGGCGGGTTCCGGCGTGCGCGCCGCCAGCGACTCGTACGACTTGACTCCCGCCCGCCCCGCCAGCTCGCGCTTCCCCCACGCCTCGAGATCCGCCGCCGGCACCCCCTCAAGCCGCAACACCAACCCGAACCGCTCGTCGCGCACCGCGTCGCAGACCGCGACGCCCGTTGCGCCCGCGAGCGCCGCGCGGAGCTGCGCGGGGTCGCCCGCGCGGTCCAACTCGACCAGGACCCAGGCACCCGGAGCGGCCGCCGGCGCCGGCCCGGCCCCGGGCGCGGCGCGGGCCGGGTCCGCCCCCGTGGCGCCGGTCAGGTCGCGCACCTGCGCCGCCAGCCGTTCCGGCTCCACCGGTTGCGGCACGCAGGCGTCGCCGCCCCAGCGGCTCACCAGTTCGGCCGTCGGAGCCGCGGTTTCCGCCGGGGCCGTCACCACGACGCGGAGCCCCGGGTAGCGGCTCTTCAGCAGCGCCAGCAGCTTGACCCCATCGATGTCGGGCAGCACCGCCTGCGCGACGACGGCGCCGAAGGGCGCTCCGGACCGGGCCTGCCGCTCCACCGCGTACAGCGCCGCCAGCCCGTCGGCCGCCTCCCCGGCCTCGAGCCCCAGCCTGCCGAGCGCCGCGACGAGCCGGCGTCGCGCCGCCACCTCGTGGTCCACCACCAGCACCCGCACTCCCATCTGCCTGCCTCCTCGCCCGACGCCCGGGAAACCCGGCCTGCGGCGGCCGTCCCGCCCGCCCGGTTCTCCCCCTGTCGCTCGAAGCCGCGCGGCGTCCGACGGCGACCCGACGACCGACGCGACCGGTCCCGCGTCCCTCCGCGCACCCCCCTTGTCCCGGAACGCCCCCCGGCGTCTCGGGCTCGGGCCGTACACCAGAAACAGGGACGGATCAAGAGGGCGTCGAATCCTCGTTCGCCTGCCGGCCGGATGCCGTCTCGTCTCGCGCCGCGACGCCGGAATCCGGCCGTGCGCTAGTCCGCGAACAGGTCGTCGCTCAACGGGTTCTTCTCGGTGGGCAGCGTCTCGCCGTTCGGCCCGTCGCGCCGGACGCACAGGCCGCGCCAGGTCGTTACCTCGGAGTTCTCCCGCACGAAGACCCGAACGTCGTTCGACCCGGGCCGCAGCGGAAGCGGCACCGAGAACTGGACCCGGTTCACCGGCGTCCTGCGGTAGTTCTCGTAGAACACCTTGCTCTCGCCGACGAACACCTGGAGGTCGAGAATCGGCGTGTCGTCCTCGACCAGGCCGCGCAGTTCTCCGGTCTCGCCCCGCACCGCCAGCGCTGCTTCGAGTTCCACGAACCGCGGCTGGACGTTGCCGGGCGTCGCCACGAAGGTGACCGTCGGCGACGGGTTGCCGCCGACCGGCCGCACCGACTCCTCGCGAACCCAGCCGGCGTGTCCGTCGGCCACGGCCACGCGCACCCAGCCCGGCAGGACGTGGGTGCGGGAGACGCGGGCGGTGGCGTCGAGCCGGCCGACGACGCGGCCGCTCTCGGTGGGAGTCTCGCGCAGTTCGAGCGGCACGGTGCGGGGCTGGGCGGTGCCGGGACGCGCCTGGGGTTCCTCCTCCGGCGGTCCTGCCACCGGGAACGCGATCCGCTCCGCGACGAAGTCCCGCGTCTCGAAGTCGGTAATGCTGAACTCGAGCGTGAACTCCGGCTCCGCGTACGGCTCCTTCAGCTCCAGTTCGAAGACGGCGGTGGCCGACCGGCCGGGGTCGAGCGTTCCGAGCTTGGCGCGTCCCGTGCGGATGAAGACGAACTCGCCAGACTTGTTGCGGATCGCGGCGACGGGTTCGCGTGCCGGGGCGTCGCCGCGGTTCTCGACATCGATCACCAGGCGGGCCGTCTCGCCGCGCTGGATCCGGCCGTCGCCGTTCCCCGAGACGTCGTCGGCGACCGAGACGGCGTAGGCGAACAACGGGTGCCCCGCATCGGTCAACTCGATGCGGAACTCGACCGGGTCGAGCGACGGCTCCCCCTCCGCCGCGAACTCGAACTTCACCGGGTCCACGCGCCGGACCGCATGCTCCGGAACCTTCGTCTCGACGGTCCAGGTCGCCTCGGCCCCCGGCGCCAGCCGACCGAAGGGAAACTCGAGGTCGTCGAACACCGGGTCGTCGGAGTCGGTGACGGCGCGCAGCCGCGTCAACGTCACGTTGCCGTCGTTGCGGACCCGCAACCGGAGCGGGACCGTCTCGCCCTGCCGGTAAGGCCCGAGCGGCTGGCCGTCGTTGAGCACGGCGGTGAGGCGGATGGGGGTGCCCGGGGCGGGCGGGTCGCCGCGGGACCAGTCGATCCCGATGTCGCGCATCGCCTCCTCGAGCTTCGCATCCTCCTCGTTGCGCACGCGCTCGAGCAGCGGGCCGATCTCGGCGAGGATCCGGCGGCGGCCGGGGTCGCTGGCGCTGGCCACGATGCGGCGCGCCAGTTGCATCTCGAAATCGACCTTCCAGAGTTCGCGGCTCGGCTCGAGACGAATCCACCCTTCCGGCGCCGGGGCGCGGTCGTCCTCCGGCAGGTCCGGTTTCTCCGCGCGCGGCTGGAAGTAGCGGGCGGTGAACGCCGGCTGCTGTTCCCGGACGACGCGGTCGCTCGAGAGATGCGCCTGGAGATCCGCCTCGCTCCACTGCGGCTCGGACGGATAGAGGTCCATCCGCTTCGCGTCGAACACCATCGGCAGCGTCTCGACGTCGGGCTGGATTCCCACGCCCTGGATCGAGATGTCGCCCGGGGTCAGATACTGGGCGATCGTGATCTTGAGCGCCGAGTCGTCCTCGAATTCGTGGATCGCCTGCACCGACCCCTTGCCGAAGGTGCGGCGTCCGACGAGCACCGCGCGACCGGTGTTCTTCAGCGCGCCGGCGACGATCTCGGAGGCGCTGGCGGAGCCGCCGTTGACGAGCACGACGAGCGGGTAGTCCGGCTCGGTGCCCGCGGCGTGGGCGTTCTCGACGGAGTTCTCCTTCGGGTCGTTGCCGGCCGTGGTCAGGATCGTGCCGCTGCGCAGGAACAGGTCGGCCAGTTCCACGGAGCTCTCCAGCACGCCGCCGGGGTCGTCGCGCAAATCGAGCACCAGGCGGCGCATGCCGTCGCGACGCAGCCGGTCGAGCCCCCGCGACACGTCGGCCGCGGTGGTGCGGGTGAACTGGTCGATCTGGATGTAGCCGACCCCGTCCTCCAGCATCGCCCACTTCACCGACTCGATCGGGATGATCGCCCGCGTGATCTCGAACCGCAGCGGGCGCGCCTCCCCCTCGCGCTCCACCTCGACCACCACCCGCGTCCCCTCCGGCCCCCGCAACTTCGACACCGCATCATCGATGTCCATGTTGATCGTGGACTCGCCGTCGATCGTCACGATGTGGTCGTTCGCCTTCAGGCCGACCCGGGCGGCGGGCGTGTTGGGGATGGGACGGATCACCGTCAGGCGGTTGTCCCGCACGCCGATGTTGATGCCGATGCCGCCGAACCGCCCCTGCGTCGCCATCCGCATCTCCCGGTTGGCCTCCGGGGTGAGCAACGACGTGTGGGGGTCGAGCGTGTGGAGCATGCCGTTGACCGCCGCGTACTCCACCTCCTCGGGCTTCTCGATCGCCGCGCGGCTGACGAACTTGCCGGACAGGAAACGGACGATCGAGTACATCCGCGCGGCCAGGCGCCAGGGCGAATCGACGTCGTCCACCACGAACCGCTCGCTCTCCGCCCCGATCCGCACCTCGACCGCCTTGCCCTCCTCCACCGGGCTGACCATCACCTCGGGCACCGCCTCCTCGATCGCCTGCAGCGCCCCGAGCAACATGCGCTTGGGCTCGACCCGCCGCGGGTCGACGTACTCGTAGGTCACGTGGAATAGCACCCGGTTGAACACCCGCAGCTTGGTCAGCTCGTAGGGCGGCGCCGCCGCCCGCGCCGGGGGAACGCCGCCCAGCGTCTCGATCCGCTGGGCCAACCCGCTGCGCCAGCCCTGCGTCAGCGTCAACCCGAGCACCACAGCCACCACCAGCAGCACGACCACCCGCTCGTGCGCCAGCCGGACCCGCCAGCTCCCGTCCCGCATCCCCTGCCTCAACGTCCTGCTCCTTCCGCCGCGCCCCCGCCCGCCGCGGGAGATCATCATAGGACCCCGGAGTCGGAACACGCAAGGCGCCTCGCCCCTTCCGCCGCCTGCCACTTTTTTGACCCGATCGATCCGCCCCCGATACGATCCGGGGTCGAGGACCTGTCGCCGGACGCCCTTGCGGCGGTCCGAGGAGGACGACGATGCAGCCTGGCGGCAACACCCGATCCCCCCCCGTCCCTCGGCTCCTGCTCGCCGCAACCCTGCTGCTCGGCGGGAACGCCGCCTGCGCCGGCGTCGGCTCCGGCGGCGAGGACTCCACCGTCGACCGCATCTTGCACCAGCTCGACGAAACCGCCCGCCAGCGGACGGCCGACGCCCGGCGCATCGAAGACCTCTCGCGCCGCGTCGCCGTCCTGGAACTGCTCCTGCAGGACGAACGGAACCGGGCGGCCGCCGCGCGCGCTACCGAGCCGCCGGTCCCCCCGCCGCCGGGAGAACCCGCGAGGTCCGCGGCGGCGTCCGAACCCCCGCCTCCCCTCCCCGTCGTGCGCCTCGCTCCCCCCGGCCCCGGCGCGACCACCGGAAACCTCGCCCTGGCCCAGGGAACGGCGGCACGGGCAGCGCCGGACGTCGTGGCGGTCGAGGAGCCCGCGCCCCGCGAGCCCGCCGACGAGCTGTCCGACATTCCCTACCAGGGGGTCGGCTTCGGCAACGACGGCGGCGACGGCTACCTCCGGATCGGCGCCCCCGACGCGTCGACCATCCGCCTCGTCGGCGCACCCCGAAACGCCGCCGCCCCGGCCGCACCCGCCGCCCCGACGGCGCCGGGCGGAACCCCGTCGGCCGCGTTCGGCCCCGTCCCGCGAATCCCGCCGATGGTCCCCACGCCGCCGGCCGGCGAGACGGTCGCGACGCCGGCGGCCTCCGCGACGGGCGCCTACCAGGCCGGCATTGAGGCGTACCGCGAACGACGGTGGCAGGAAGCGATCGGCTGGTTCGAACGGGCGCTCGCCCAGGGCCTCGACGGGTCGAAGGCCGCGCTGGCGCTCTTCTTCCAGGCCGAGGCGACGTTCCAGACCCGCGCATACGTCGAGGCGATCGGCCTCTTCGAGCGTTTCCTCGATCGCCATCCGGGCCACGCCCGGCAGGCCGAGGCGCTGTTGCGACTCGGGACGGCCTCCGAGCGGTTGGGGGACGTCGAACGGGCGGCGGATCTGTATCGCCGCGTCGTCGCCGAACATCCCGCCTCGCCCGCGGCGGCCACCGCGGCCGCGCGCCTGGAGGCGACCGGCACGGAAGGACGGCACCCATGAGCAGGCTTTCCGGTTGGATCGCGTTCCTGGGCCTCTGGCTGCTGGCGGCGCCGGCCGGCGCCCAGACCGTCGCCGCCAACGACGGCGGCCTGTCCAACGGCGGGTGGACCACGAACGGAGGCGGAGACACGCGAATCCGCGAGGCGGCGCGCAGCGGCGGCAGCGTCGCGATCACCGGCCGACCCGCGGCCGCTCCCGCCCGCTACGTCGTGCGCCGCGGCGACACCCTGTGGGACATCTGCATCGCCAACCTGAACAACCCCTGGTTGTGGCCCGAGGTCTGGAGCCTGAACCCCGAGATCACCAACCCGCACTGGATCTACCCGGGCCAGGTGCTCCGCCTGCGGCTCGGCGACGGCACCGACGCCGGCGCCGGCGCCTGGGCCGAACCCACGACGCTGGGGCGCCTGGCCGGCGGCACCGTCTTCTTCCGCAGCGAGGGGTACGTCGACGAGAACGCCCCCGACGAAGACCTCGACGAGGACGAGATTCCCGAGGAGCAGCAGCCGCCCGGCCGCGTCGTCGCGGCGTGGGAGGACGAGATGATGCTGGCCTACCCCGACCTGCTGTACGTCCGTTTCGAGGAGAACTTCCCCGTCCAGCCCGGCCAGCAGCACACGATCTACCGGGTCCGCGAGACCGTCTACGACATCGTCGACGAGGACAGCGACGAGGAACCGCGGCGGCTCGGACGCATCGTCGAGATCCTCGGCACCGGCACCGTCCTGTCGTACGACCCCGAGGCGCACCTGGCGCGCGTGCAGGTGCTGGAATCGGTCAACCCGATCGAACGCGGCGACTTCGTCGGCCCCGTCCAGCGCAACGTGATCGTCTCCGAACCCCGCGCCGCCGAGGTCGACCTCGACGGACGCATCGTCGCCACCCTCCGTCCCCGCATCAACAACGGCCAGGGCTTCGTGGTGTTCGTCAACCGCGGCTACGAAGACGGCGTGCGCGACGGCAACCGCTTCCAGATCATCCGCGCGAACGACCACTACCTCGAAAGCAGGCAGCGGGAGATCCCGAACGACCTGCCCTTCGAGTGGATCGGCGAATGCCAGGTCCTCGAGGCCCGCAAGACCGCCTCGACCTGCCTGATCACCACCTCGACCCGCGAGATCTTCGTCGGCGAACGGGTCACCCTGTCCCGCGGACAGTAGCCCCGCCCCCCTGCTGCCTCGAAGCAACGATCCACCAGCGCCGGCGGATCGGACCTGTCGCGCGCGAGCAACGCCCGGCCGGGACGCGGAGCGGCGGCGGGGAAACCGGCTTCCGGATGCAGCGCAATCGCTCGTGATTCCAAATCGTTCGAGGCTCGCCGTCCCGCCGCTCGCCCGCCGCCCGCTGGCACGAGTCTCGTAGATGCCGCAGCGCACGGCGCAAAGCTGCGCCGCCGCCGCACGGCGAACGGAGGGACACCGCATGCATCGAACGCGAACACCGGGACGATGGGGTTGCTGCCTGTCGGCGGCGATCACGCTCGCCGCCTGCGTGCCCGAGGAGCCCGAGGTGATCCGGATCGTCCGGCCCCGGCCCGACGCGAACGACGCGGCGCCGGGCACCGACGCCGGCGCCGATCCCGACCCCGGGTGGACGCCGCCCGGCGCCGATGCCGACGCCGCACCCGCGCCCGATGCGGGCGGGAGCCCGGACCCCGGCCCGGGATGCGCCTGCGACTTCGCCGCCGCCTGCGACTACGACTGCGACTGCGACCCGGATTGTCCCTGCGGCTGCGACACGACGTGGGACTGCACCGCCGGGTGCGCGTGCGACCCCGAGTGCGACCCGGCCTACGGCTCGTGCGCCGCCGACGGCGTCTGCAATCCCCGCTGCCCCGCCGGCGCCCCCGATGCCGACTGTTCCGCCGGCGGCACCGACGCCGGTTCCGGCACCGACGCCGGCTCGGGCGCCTGCGGCTACCCGGTCGGCCCGTACGAGTTCAACCGGGTGGGCCGCGTCGTGCCGCCGATGGCCTGGCCGTCGGCCGTCGCCGCGGGCGAAGCGCTGGCCGCGGATCTGGCGCGGCTGCACTGCGACCCGACGGTGCACAGCATCTTCCTCCAGGTGGTGACGACGTCCTGCCCGAACTGCCCGGCGCGGATCCGCGAGATCGCCGGGCTGCGTTCGCACTGGGAGGCGACCGGCGCGAAGTGGATCTTCCTGGTGGGCGACGCCGGGAGCGCCGCCGTCGCCGCCTCGTACATCGACCGCTACGGCGTGGACTTCGGCTGGCGTTCCAGCGACGCGGACAACACCGCGGGCGCCTTCACGGTCACCGGCTCGGGGATCTACGGCGGCGTCCCGTGGACCGCGGTGATCGGCGCGCGCGACATGACGCTGCGCTACGACGAGCCCGACGACCGGTACCTCGACATCGCCGCCATCGCCACGGAGCTGTCCCGGGAGTGACCCGCGCCGGAGGCCCGGCGCAACCCCGTTCCCTCGTCTCGCGGCGACGGCGCTCCCGGCCGCGGCCGGACCCGCGGGTCGCGGCACACCGCCCGCCGCCCCGCGGAGGCGCGGCGGTCCGTCCGGCGCGACGGGCCCGGGTGCGGGACGCGCCCCGCAAGACCCGCCGCGGGACCGTACCCCGACTTGACGATTGGATCCGGCCGGACCACGCTCCGGGGAGCGGGCCGCGGTCTGCGGCGGCCCCGGGAGCAACCCATGCCACGAAACCGGATCCTGCTCGCGGCGCTCGCGCTGTTTCCCGCCTGCGGGGACGACGACGGAAGCCGGGACGAGGGCTCGGACATCGACGTCGCGGACGTCGAGCCCGACGAGACCGCACCGGAGGTCGACGTCCGGCCGGACGGGCCGGAGGTCGAGGACGACGCGGGCGAGGTCGAGGCCGAGGCCGAGGCCGATGCGCCGCCGGACGAGCCCGGCCCGGAGTTCGACCGCTACTGCCGCGGGGCCCGCTGGGACGCGGCGCTCGAGCCCGCCACGCTGTGGGATCTGGCGGGAGACTACACCGGCTACATCCGGGACACGCCGACCGGGACGCTGGAGGGGGTGAAGATCGTCCCCGACCATCCGTTCCGCGTGCGGTCGATCCGGGTCGCCTTCGCGGCCGGCAGCGGGCCGGTCAAACTGCGGCTGATGCGAACCCTGGGCCACTCCTACCCCGGCGACTGGCCGCGCCTCGACGGCGGCACCGCCAACCTGATGCCGCCGCTCGAGGTGGAGGTGACGGCCGCCGACCCGGAGGTCTGGCTCGAGTACGACGTTTCCGACCGGTGGGTGTTCCTGCAACCGCGCGAGTCGTACATGATCGTCTACGAGCACCTGGCGGAGGCGCCGCACCTGGCGGTGCAGGAGCTGCGGCCCGGCCAGTCGTCGTGGGGCACGTTCGTGCCGGCGGTCGGCGACGGCGGGGGTCTCGGCGACGGCAACTACCGGATGCAGGTGACGGGGGATTACTTCTGCGCCTGGCCCACGGCGGACCGGTGGTTCGCCCGGAGCGCGGCGACACCGGAGGTCGAGACCTCCCCGCAGCAGATCGCCGTCGCCGACCTCGACGGCGACCTCCACGACGACCTGGTCTTGACGGTCGGCGGGCGCGCCCGCGCCTGGCTCGGGCGCGGCGACGGGACGTTCGCCGACACGCCGTACGACCCGTTCCCGGAGGCGCCGAGCGCGAACCTGGTAGTGTTCGGCGACCTGGACAACGACGGGGACCGAGACGCCGTCGTCGCCACCTACGTCAACTGGGACGGCGACGGCGACGGGGTCAACGAGCAGGACGGGGACTGCAACGATGCGGTGGCCGCCATCCACCGCGGGGCGGCCGAAATCCCGGGCAACGGCAGCGACGACGACTGCGATGGCGTCGCCGACGACGGGACCGACACCACGGACCGCGACGGCGACACCTTCCCGATCGCCGGCGGCGACTGCGACGACACCCGCGCTGCGGTCTTCCCCGGCGCGCCCGAGGCGAACGACCAGCTCGACAACGACTGCGACGGCGAGGTCGACGAGGACCACGTCACCACGGTGCAGGTCAACGACGGCACCGGGCGCTTCACCCGCGTCGTGTCCCCCGAGATCGAGCGGCGCGACACGACCGCCGCCGCGGCGCTGGGCGACGGCGACCGCGACGGGTTCCTCGACGTCTACCTCGGCAACTGGTGGGCGCACTACCCGACCGGCCCCGCCGTCCCCGACCGCTATCTGGAAGGCCAGGGAGACGGCACCTTCCGGGACGTCATCGCGACGAGCGGCGTCGTGCGGAGGGTCCCCCAGCCGTGCTACGGCGTCCGGTTCGCGGACTACGACGACGACGGCTGGCTCGACCTCTGGGTCGGCAACTACGGCGGCACCCTCAACCTGATGTTCCACAACCGCGGCGCCGGCTCGTTCCAGGAGGTCGGCGACTCCCTCGGCTACGCCCAGGACCGCCTCGGCCCGCTCGCCGGCACCACCTTCGGCGACGACTTCGGCGACCTCGACAACGACGGAGATATCGATCTGTTCGAAGCCGACATCTCGCACCCGCGCTACGGCCCGTCCAGCGACCAGAGCCGCATCGTGCTCAACCTCGGCGCCTCCGCCGGCTGGCGGACCGAGACGCACCGCGAGGACTTCGGCTTCCACTGGGACGAGGGCGACATCAACCCGGCGCTCGCCGACTTCGACAACGACACCGTCCTCGACGTCGCCATGGCCGCGGTCTACTCGGGCCACTTCGCCCGTCTCTACCGCGGCCGCGGCGGCGGCCTCCTGGACGACATCTCCTACGAGGCCGGCGTGGTGGTCCAGCTCACCGGCCGCGTGCTGTGGACCGACTTCGACGAGGACGGCGATCTCGACCTGCTGTTCGGCGACGGCGACGGCGAGCCGTGGCTGCACCTGTTCGAGAACCGCGTCGGCCAGGATCGGGCGTGGGTCGAACTGCTGCTCGAGGGATCGACCTCCAACCGCGACGCGGTGGGCGCCCGCGTGCTCCTGCGGGCCGGCGGCGCGACCCAGTTGCGCGACGTCGAAGGCGGCGGCGGACACTGGAACATCCAGGAATCTCGCTTCGTACACTTCGGCCTGGGCGACGCCGGGACGATCGACTCCCTCTCCGTCCGCTGGCCGGACGGCACGACCGAGTCGATTGCCGGCGCCGCCCCGCGTGGCCGCTATCGCGTCGTCCAGGGTTCGGGCGCGGCGGTCCCGCTGCCCTGACGGCGAAGGCCGCGCGCCCGCCGCCCCGGGCGGCCCGGCACGACGGGGCGGGCGTTCCGTCCTTCCCGGCGGATTCCGCCGGCGTTCGCCGCCGGGCTTGGCTTTCCACCCGGGGATCTGCTAGAAGCCGTCGAACTCGCCGGAACGACTCCGGCGGACGCGGAAGAGGATGGCCCGTGAAGGGTTCGTGCAGTCTCGTGAAGCGGGTCGCGACGCTCTTGCCCCTGGGGCTCCTTGCCGCGCTCCCCGCCTGTCCTCCCGCGCCCGCCGTGCCGGCCGGGACCGTGGCGCGCGAACCGGCGGACGCAGGGCTGATCGAACGGCTGCGGACGGCCGACGGGCTGCTGGCGAACGCGGGCGGGACGTTCGAGTGGCGGTCGGAGCCGGTCTTCCTGGCCGCCGGGCAGTCGTGGGCGCACGTCGTCGCCCTGCCGGCCGGCTCGTGCTGGTACTTCCTCGGCCTGGCCGGCAACCGCATCGGCGACCTCGACCTCACGCTGTTCGACCTCGCCGGTCGCCGCCTGGAGGTGGACGACCAGCGCGACTCGCATCCGGTGGTCGTGCGCTGCGTCGAGGGTCCGGCGGAGGAGGTGGTGGTGGTCGCGCCGCTGGCCTACGAGGGGATGGGTGAGGCGGTGGTGACGCTGTACCGCTTCCCGCCCGACGCGACGCCGCGGCGGGGCGAGATCGATTACGAGGACGCGGCGCCGCCGCCCGGGCCGACCTCCGAGACGCCCGAGGAGGCGCTCGAACGGATGGACCGGGGAATGCTGCGGGAGGGCTTCCGGCCGGTCGGGGAGCGCGAGCGGCTGGAGTTGTCGGGCCGGGGAGAGTTGCTGCGGTCCCGCCGCATCCCCGCCGGTACGTGCCTCGGCGTGGCGCTGGTGGGCGACGACGACGCGACCGACCTCGACCTCCGGCTCCAACTCGGCTCCCGCAAGGTCGCGGAGGACCGCGACCGGGCGCGCGATGCCCACGTCACGTACTGCTCGGAGACCGACGTCGATGTCCGGATCCACGCCATCTCGGCGCGAGGCCCCGCCGGCGGCACGCTCGTGTACTACGAGGCGCGGCCCGAGGACCGGGTGTTCGTGACGCCGACGGAGCTGCCGGACGAGCCGCGGGTGGCCGAGACGGGGAGCGAGCGGTCGTTCGAGCAGGCGGCGCTGGACCTGGATCGCGCGTTGCGCGCCGGCGGATTCACCCGCGAGGGCGCCCCGCTGGAGGGGACGCTCGCGATCGGCGAGCAGGCGGTCCAGCGCCTCCAGCTCTCGCGCGGCAACTGCTACGAGATCGCCGCCCTGCCCCGCCCCGGCGGCATCCGCGACCTCGACCTGCTGCTGGACGACGGCGCCGGCAACCGCGTCGCCGAGGACCGGCTCGAAACCAACGAGCCGCGGATCTCGTTCTGCCCGGACCGGACCGGCGCCTACCAGCTCGTCGTCCACGCCTACGACGGCGGCGGCGGCTACGCCGCCTGGGTCTACCGGATGGGCGCCGCGCCCCGCGACCTTCCGGGCATCTCCGGCCGGCTGGCCACGGCCTACGCCCGGCTCGCCGCCCAGCTTCACGGCAAGGGCTTCCGCCCCGTCGGCACGCCCAACCAGCAGCCGGCCGAGCCCGGCCGCCAGGACTCCCACGCCGTGCGGATGCAGCGCGGCAGCTGCTACGTCGTGGCCGCCCTGGCCTCCGACGAGGCGATGGATATCGACCTCGAAGTCCGCGACTACCTGCTACGCGGCGTGTCGGTCGATGTCGCGGGCGACCCGGACGGGCGGGTGTACGTCTGCCCGGACCGCACGGCGGAGTTCCATGCGACGGTGACGGTCGCGCGCGGCCGGGGTCAGTACATGCTGGTGTTGTTCGAGAACAAGGCGGAAGGGACGATGGCCCGGGACACGCGCCCGGAGCGCGGGGATTGACGAGCATGCGCACAGCGGGATTGGGATGGATCGTGCCGGCGGGCCTGACCCTGCTCGCCGGCTGCGGAACGACGGCGCTCGGGACGACGCCCAGGGCCGCGCCCCGCGAGCTCGGCCCCGGCGACTGGCGCTCGGACGACGCCCCGGCCGCCCGCGCGATGGCCGCCCTCGCCCGGACCCTCGAAACCCACGGCTTCGCCCCGACCGGCGACGAGGGGCGGGCGTTCCTCGTCCGCCAGCGCACCCTCACCGTGCCGCTCGACGTCGCGCCCGGCCGGTGCTACTTCCTCGCCGCCGCCTCGAGCGACGAGCTCGCCGACCTCGACAGCTACCTGTTCCTCGCCTCCGGCGTGCCGATCGACCAGGACCGTCGGCGCGACAACCATCCGACGATCCGCTACTGCCCGACGGAGGCGGGCCGACTGTATCTCTCCTTCGAGGCGTACGAAGGCAACGGGCTGTTCTACTGGACGGCGTTCGCCGGCCCGGGGGACTCGGAGCTGGAGTTCGCGGACCTGTTCGCGGACCTGGAACCGGAAAACGACGGCTCCGGGACGGCGGCGGGGACCGAGCCGGCCGCGGACCGGGCGCGGGTCTTCGCCGAGATCATGTTGCCGCGCGGTTTCGCCATGGCCGAGCAGACGTCCCCGATCCACCTCGCCAGCGGCACGGACGACACCCGCTCGCTGGAGCTGTCCGCCGACCGTTGCTACACGTTCGCGGCCTACGGCGCGGCCGGCGCGACCGACATCGATCTCGTGCTGACCGCTCCCGACGGACAGATCGTGGCGCTCGACGAGGCGCCGGCGCTGGACGCCTACGTCCAGTGGTGCCCCGTCGCCTCGGGGACGTTCTCGCTGCGGCTCACGATGGCGGGCCAGGCCGGCGACGCGCTGCTGTGCCGCCTCGAAGCCCCGATCGACCGGGTGGGAGGGTTGGACGGCCTGTGGCTGGGCGAGCGGCGTCCGCCGGGTCCGACGCACCGGGACCTGGAGGACGGCGCGGCGCAGATGCGACAGCGCCTGGAAGGGCTGGGCTATCGGGTCGACGACGGCGGGACGCTGGAAGGTCGCGCCGACCAGATGGTGTTCCGGACCCACTCCCTGACGTTGACCGCGGACAAGTGCCACATCTTCGGCGCCGTGGGCGGCCCCGACGTCTCGGACCTCGACCTGTACCTGTACGACCGCGACGGCAACGAGGTCGCGGCGGACGAGTCGCAGAACGCGAGCCCGGTGGTCCAGGTCTGCCCGCAGCAGAACGATTCCTTCCGGCTCGACGTGGCGATGCGCGGCGGCAGCGGACCGTATCGGGTCCTGCACGGCGTCTCGCCGGCGGTGGGGGCCGAGGCGATGCGCGGACTGGACACCGTGGCGCGCACCCGCCTCCGCACCGTCGTCGACCGCATCCACCTCGCCCAGCTCGAACCGCTCGGGCCGCCCCAGACCGCGGAGCTGCGGGCGCGGGGCGTGCGCCGCTTCCAGCACAGCCTCGCCGGCGGACAGTGCCTGCTGTTCGTGGCGGTCGGCAGCCAGGGCGTGGTGGACGTCGACCTGTACGTCCTGGACCCGGCGGAGCAGGTCGTCGGACGCGACGACCAGCCGGACGCCATGCCGACCGTGCAGTTCTGCGCGGCCCAGGACGGCGTCTATTCCATCGACGTGCGGCTGATCGAGGGCGGCGGCTCGTTCACCCTGCTCCAGTACCGCACGGCTCCGCCGGCGACCGCGGCGGGCGGGACGCGCTGACCGGCGTGCGGCTCGACGGACCGGCGGGGGGTTCGACGGCGCGGCCGGGCGGTCGTGCACGCGCCTTCGCTCCCCGCCGCCCGACCGTCGCCCTGCTGCTCCCGCTCCTGCTCTCGCTCGCGCCGGCCCTCCGCGCCCAGGTTTCCCCCTTCAACCTGCCCGTCACGGAGATCCTGGTCGAGGGCAACCGCCGGACGTCGGACGAGGATCTGCTGGCGCGCATCCACGGCGACCGGACCTACTCCGACAACACGGTGCTCCGCGTCGGCGAGACGCTGACCGTCGAGAAGGTCCGCGGCGTCGTGCGCGCACTCTACCAGACGGGTTACTTCCACGACGTGCGCGTCGATGCCTCCCCCAACGCCGACGCCTCGGGGGTCGTGGTGCGCTTCGAGGTCGTGGAACGGCCGGAGGTGGAGCAGGTCCGGATCGAGGGCGAGGACGAGCTGGACGAGGACAAGATCCGCGAGAAGATCGCGCTGCACGAGCGGTCGATCTTCTCGCAGCAGGCGGCCGAGGCCGACGTGGAGAAGATCCGCGAGTACTACGCCTCCGAGGGCTACTTCCTGGCGGAGATCGAATGGGAGACCGAGGCACGGCCGAACGACCGGGTGGTCGTGACGTACCGGATCCGGGAAGGCGAGCAGGTCAACGTCCGGGAGATCGTCTTCGTCGGCAACGACTCGATCCCGGATTCCGAGCTGCTGGGCGTGATGAGCACGTCGCCGGTGACGATGTGGAGTCCGATCACCGACAGCGGCCGGTTCAAGGAGAGCGACTTCGAGCGGGATCTGGTGCTGATCAAGGCGTACTACCTGGACGGCGGGTTCCTCGACGTGGAGGTCGGGCCGCCGCGGGTCGCCCTGTCCCCCGACCGCCGCGACATCTCGATCACGATCCCGGTCGTCGAAGGCCCGCGGTACACGCTGCGCCGCGTCGCGGTGCAGGAGTACGACGCCGACGGCAACGAGATCGAGTTCCTGGGCGGGCGCGCCGCCGTACGCGCCCTGGTCCGGGCGGCGCCCGGCGACCAGTTCAGCCGCTCCGCCATCGGCCAGGACCTGACGGCGCTGACCCGCTACTACAAGGAGCAGGGGTACGCCAACGTCAACGTCAACCCCGACGTGCTCCAGATCCCCGGCGCCACCGAGGCCGACCTGGTGTACCGGATCGTCCGCGGCACCCCGGTGTACATCGAGCGGATCGAGATCAAGGGCAACGACAAGACGATGGACCGGGTGATCCGCCGCGAGATCCAGATCGCCGAGGGCGACCTGTACAACGAAACCCTGCTCGACCTCTCCCGCCGCCGGATCGAGCAGCTCGGCTACTTCGAGACCCCGATCGCGATGTCGACCCGGTCCGGCTCCGACGAGCGGCACGTGGTGGTGACGTTCGAGGTGAAGGAGAAGGCGACGGGGCAGTTCCAGGTCGGGGTCGGCCTGTCCTCGATCGAGAACTTCATCGCCACGGCGCAGATCGCCCAGGAGAACTTCCTCGGCCGCGGCCTGTCGGTCACGCTGGCGGCCCAGCTCTCCAGCATCCGCCAGCTGTTCCAGCTCCAGTACTCCGACCCCTACTTCCTCGACAGCCGGTGGCTGTTCGGCGCCGGAATCTACAACTCGACCCGCATCTACACGAACTACACCCGCCAATCGACCGGCGGCAACCTGACCCTCGGCTACCCCCTGACCCACGACCTGCGCGTCTCCCTCGGCTACCTCCTCGAGTACGTCGATGTCTCCACCAGCGGCGGCTCGACCCTCTTCGGCGGCTCCACCGCCGGCACGCTGCGCGACCTCCCGCTGGCCAACCTGTTCAACGACGGCTGGACCTCCGCCGTGCGCGGCTCGGCGTCGTACGACACCCGCAACAACCGGCTCTACCCGTCGGACGGGCAGATCACGGGTCTCACCGCCGAGTGGGCCACGCCGTATCTGCTGTCGGACGCCGACTTCACCCGCTTCTCGCTCTACACCCGCTGGTACTTCCCGCTCGGGCTCGGCTTCGTGTTCAAGACCAACGCCGAGTTCGGGCTGGTCCTGTCGCCGGCGCCGGAGGGGGTGCCGATCTACGAGCGGTACATGCCGGGCGGGATCATGGACGTGCGCGGTTTCGAGCGGTTCTCGCTGGGACCGCGGCTGCGCCTCCCTCCGCGGCTCGACCCCAACGCCGACCTGATCCCCAACGGCGTGCCGGTCGGCGGCAACATGCAGCTCGTGATCAACGTCGAGCTCGAGTACCCGATCGTCGACCGGCTCGGCCTGCGCGGCGTCTTCTTCGTCGATGCGGGCAACGCCTTCAACCTCGAGGACACCCTGTGCGCGGCGAGCGGCGGCCACGCGCTCTCGGTTTTCACCGACCCGTGCAACCACAACCCGTTCCTGCTGCGCGTCAGCGCCGGCTTCGGCTTCCGCTGGATCTCGCCGCTCGGACCGCTGCGCTTCGAGTGGGGCTTCCCGCTCTGGCTCGAGCCGGGGGAGGAGACGTACCAGTTCGAGTTCATGGTGGGGAATCTGTTCTGACGCCCGGCGGTTGAATGCGGGCCGGAAGCCGGGCGTCCTTGACCGTGCCGCCGCCTTGGCGGTATGAAGCCCGGGAACAACGACCCGGGCTCGCGGGTTGACGCGGGCGCCGGCTGCCGGCGCCAAGGAGTTGCGGAGCATGGGCAACAGGACCCTGGGCGCGATCGTCATCGCTCTCGTCGTGGGCGCCGTCGCCCCGACGATCTACGCCGATGCGAAGTTCGCCTTCGTCGATCTGCAGCGCGCGCTGAACGAGACCGAGGACGGTCGCCGGGCCAAGGCCGAGTTGAAGGCGCTGTTCGACCAGCGCCAGAGCGACCTCGACCAGCGCGCCAAGGAGTTCAAGGCCAAGCTCGAGGAGCTGGACAAGCAGCGCGAGGTGCTGACGCCCGAGGCGTACCAGTCGAAGAACGCGGAACTGCAGAAGGCGTTGATCGAGCTGCAGAACACCTATGCGCGCTATCAGCGCGAACTGGCCGAGAAGGAACTGGAGCTGACGAAGTCGATCTTCGAGCGGATGGAGCAGATCCTGCGGCGGATCGGCCAGAGCGACGGCTACGAGATGATCTTCGACAAGTCCGAGGCGGGACTGGTCTGGGCCCCGGACCACCTCAACCTGACGGACAAGCTGATCCAGATGTACAACGCCGAGAACCCGACCAAGGGCGGCGCCACGAAGACCAAGGCGCCCTGAGTCGCCCGGCGCGAGCCGGCTCTCCTGCCCATGCTGCGTTGGCACCGGCGTCCCGGCGACGCCCCGACCCTCGGCGAACTCGTCGCGGCGCTCGGCGGCCGCCTCGTCCGCTGCCGCCGCAGCCACGTCGTCTCGTCCCTCGGCCCCACCGACGCTCCCGCGCCCGTCTCGCTGGCGCCGTTGTGGCACGAGCGGGCGGTCGGGGACGTGGCGACCTGTCGCGCCGCCGTGCTGCTGGCGGACGCCGCGTTCGCCGCCCGCATCGCCGACGCCGCGGCGGACCGGGGTCTCGGGCTGTGGATCCACCCGCGCCCGCGCCGCGCGCTGCGCGGCGTGCTCGAACGGCTCTACGAACCGCGCGATCCCTGGGACGAGACGGAACCGCCGCGGGCGGTCGGCGCCGCCTGGGTCCACCCCCGGGCCCGGCTGGGCGACGGCGTGCGGCTCGCCCCCGGCGTCGTGGTCGGGGCCGGCGCGGCGCTGGGCGACGGCGTCCGCGTCGGGCCCGGCGCGGCGGTCCTGCACGACGTCGAGGTCGGCCCCGGTGCCGCGATCGGACCGGGCTGCATCGTCGGCGCCGACGGATTCGGTCTCGATGCCGCCCCGGGCGATCTCGCGCCGGAACCGTTGCCCCACGTCGGCACGGTGGTCCTCGGCGCCCGCGTCCGCCTGGGCGCCAACGTCGTCGTCGCCCGCGGAACGCTCGGCGCCACCTCGATCGGCGACGATTCGCAACTGGACGCGCTCGTGCAAATCGGCCATAACGCGCGCATCGGTCGCGGATGCGTGATCTGCGCGCAGGTCGGCATCGGCGGCTCGACCGCCGTGGGCGACGGCGTGTGGATCGGCGGGCAGGCCGGCATCGCCGACCACTGCCGCGTCGGTCCCGGGGCGCGGATCGCCGCGCAGAGCGGCGTGATCGGCGAGGTCCCGGCGGGAGAGACCTGGGGCGGCACGCCTGCCGTGCCGCACGCTCGGTGGATGCGCGGGGCGGCCGTGCTGGCCCGGCTGGCCCGAGGGAGGGAGCCGTGAGGAACACCGGGAAGAAGCCGCGACGCCGAAAACCCGAACCGCCGGCACGCCACCCGGCGAAACCGTCGCGCGCGAAGGCGCCCCCCGCGCCGCGACGGCGACCGCCGCGACGCGCCGACCTCGCCGACCCGCGCTCGATCCTCCGGCACCGTCCCCCGCTGCTGCTGGTCGACCGCGTCGTCGCCTCGACCCGCGGTCGCTGGCTCGTCGCCGCCTGGAAGCCGGCGCCGGCCTGGCCGCTGTTCCGCGGGCACTTCCCCGGCGAGCCGATCGTCCCCGGCCTGCTGCTCGTCGAGGCGATCGCGCAGGCGTCGGCGCTGCTGGCCTTCGAGACCGAACCGTTCGACGTTCGGCGGACCCGGATGTACCTGATGACGGTGGAACGGGCCCGCTTCCTGGCCCGCGTCCGGCCGGGCGAAACGCTGGAGATCCGCACCGACCTCGTCGACCGCCGCGGGCCGCTGTGGCGCTTCGACGGTTCCATCGCCTGCCGGGGACGGCTCGCGGCGGACGCCCGGATCGTCGCCGCCCTCCTCGTCCCCGGCCGGCCGGGCGGCCGGCGAGGTGCCGGCGGGTGACCCGCGCGCGCCGCCCGCCCGCGCGCATCGATCCGACGGCCGTCGTCGCCGGCGGCGTGCGCTGCGGCGCCGGGGTCGCGGTCGGTCCGCTGGCCGTCCTCCGCGGCCCGCTGCGCCTCGGCGCCGGCTCCGTCGTCGCCGGCCCCGCCGTCCTCGAAGGCCCGGCGGTGTTCGGCCGCGACACCCGCGTGCACCCGTTCGCCGTCCTCGGCGGCCCGCCCCAGGACCGGACCTACGACGGCGAGCCGACACGGCTCGTCTGCGGCGACGGCAACGTCTTCCGCGAACACGTCACGGTGCACCGCGGCACCCGCAAGGGCGGCGGCGTCACCCGGCTGGGCCACCGCAACCTGCTGATGGCCGGCGTCCACGTGGCCCACGACTGCCGCCTCGGCAACGAGATCCAACTCGCCAACAACGTCTCGCTCGCCGGCCACGTCCAGGTCGGCGACCACGCCGTGTTCGGGGGCCACGCCGCCGCGGCACCCTTCGTCCGCATCGGCCGCATCGCGATGGTCGCGGGCGGGGCGATGGTCGATCGCGACGTGCCGCCGTTCTGCGTCGCGCGGGGCGACCGCGCCTGGATCGCCGCGCTCAACGTCGTCGGACTCCGCCGCCGCGGCGTTTCCGCCCGCGCCGTCGAGGCCCTGCACCGGGCCTTCCGGCTCCTGTTCCGCGAGCCGGGCCCCTTCGCCGCGGCGCTCCGCGCCTGCGCCCCGCTCGCCCGCCGCGAACCGCTCGTCGCCGAACTGCTCCGCTTCCTCCGCCGCTCGCGCCTCGGCGTCCGCCGCGCATCCGGCGACTGACCCGGAGCCGCCGGCTCGGTCCGGCCGCCCCGCCCGCCGAAGATCCCGCGGTGCCCGAGCCGCCGTGCGGTTCGCGGACGACCGGTCGGGAGCGCCGGCCGCTCGCTCGGTGACTCAGCCGGACCCCTCCGGCCGCCGCCGGACGAACCCGGCGACGAAGGCCAGACCGTAGGCCGCCGCCGCGACCAGGAAGGCCGCCCGGATCCCGGCGTGGATCGAGACGACGGTGGCCAGAATCGAACCGAACACCCCGGCGGCGCCGTTGACCGCCCAGATCCACGGAATCGCCTCCGGCGCCTCGCCCTCGGCGCGGCGCAGCAGCAGCGGGAAGGGAACTCCGGCGACGAACCCGACCGGAAGCGTCACGGCGGCGGCCACCACCAGCCGCCCCGCATCCTCCAGCCGGAGCGTGGCCGACAGCAACGGCGGCAGCAGCCAGGCGGCGGCGACGCCGAGCAGCGCCAGCAGCAGCGGCGCGTACCGCACGCGCGGCGCCCGCGCCGGCCCCGCCAACACGCGGCTGCCGAGACCGGCGGCCAGCAGCAGGCCGCCGAGGACCAGCGCGAGCGCCCAGGCCGGACGACCGAGGTACGCGCCGAGACGCTGGACCAGCGCGAGTTCCAGGCACAGGAAGCCCACCCCGAGCGCCGCGGCGACGCCGAGCAGTCGTCCCCGGCGTCGGACGACGCCCAGCAGCCGTCCCCGCGCGAGGACGAACGGGATCCCCGCCAGCAGCAGCAGCAGCAGGCCGGCCGCCAGGCCGGCGTGGGCCAGGAAGTACAGGCCGTTGCCCAGCAGATGCGACGGCGACGGCGCCAGCAGCACCTCCGGCCAGTCGCGCAGCCGGTTCTGGTAGAAGAAGTAGGGCCGGTCGTCCGTCGGCGCGCTCACGTCCAGCGGCCAGTCGGCCACGGCCTCGGCGAGTCGTCCGGCGTCCGGCTCGGCGAGGATGCGGGCGATCCAGGACGCCTCCGCGCCCGGCGCGGCGGACGCCTCGCCCTCCGGGCGAACCCGTTCGAACCCCATCCCGTCCGCCAGCCGGTCGATCCGCTCGATCTCCTCCGGCAAGAACCCGTCCGGCTTGACCAGCACGTCGTTCATCCACACGGCGCGCGGGTGCCGCAACCGCAGGCGCAGGACGACGATTCCACGCCGCGGGTCGCCGCCCCGTTCCGCGACGGCCTCGCGGGCGAGCAGCGCGAGGCGGGCGCCGAGGGCCAGGTCCGGGAGGCTGAGCGTCGCGACCGACAGGATGCCGCCCGGAGCGAGCCGGTCGAGGTAGTCCGCGAACGCCTCGCGGGTGTACAGGCCGTTCTCGGTGAGCGCGTAGGCGCCGACGCCGGTGGCGGCCGAGGTATCGACCATGCTGAGCTGGAGGATGTCGAAGCGCCGGTCGGTCCGGTGGACGAAACCCCGGGCATCCGCCGTCACCACCTGTACGTCGGGGCGGGCATACAGGCCGCCGGTCCAGGCGCGGTACCGGCCGAGCATCACGTCCCGCACGATGATCTCGTTGATCTCGACGGCGGTGACGCGACCGGCGCCCAGAGCCAGCGCGGCGAGGACGTCCTTGCCGCCGCCGGCGCCGAGCACGCAGACCTCGGCGGCCCGGGGACGCACGAGATACACGAACGCGGAAAGGTCGCGGGCCGCGAACGAGACGTCGTGGAAGTCGCCATCGAAGGCGACGAGCGGCGTCAGCGCGTTCATGTCGATCACCAGCGTCTTCTGCGGCGGAACCGGACCGCTCCGGCGCGGGCTGGGACCCCAACCGGAAAAGGCGCCGCCGTCGAGCACGGTGACGAGCGAGTACGAGTTCCACGCGGAGAACTCCGGCCGGCGCTCCTCCAGGTCGATCCCCTTGGCCACGCGGAGTTCCAGGCCGCCGGCGCGGCGGGCGACCCATCCGGCCGGCGCGACCACCGCGAGCCCGGCGGCGGCGAGCAGGGCGGCGGCGCGTCCCGACAGACCCGCGCCCCAGGCCATCGCCCCGGCGGCCGGGGCGCAGAGGAAGGCGAGCAGCAGCAGGGCTCCGGGACCGCCGAGCGTCCCGATCACGAGCGGCACGGCGATGCAGCCGGCGGCGGCGCCGATCAGGTCGGCGCCGTAGACGACGTGGGCCCGCGCCGCGAACCGCCGCATCACGCTGGCCAACGCCACGCCGCCCAGCAGGAACGGCAGCGCGGCGAACCCGATCAGGACGGCGAGCCGCAGCGTCAGGCTGGTGAACATCGCGTCCGCCCCCGCGCCGAACCAGTCGGGAGCGAGCCGCAACAGGGCGAGTTCCACGGCAACGAGGACCGGGCCGAGCGCCGCGGTCGACGCGGCGGCCAGCCAGCGCAACCCGCGCCCGCCGAGCCGGTGTTGCAACAGATGGACCACGACGCCGCCCAGCGCTCCGCCGAGCAGCGCCACCGAGATCGCCAGGAAGGCGAAGTGGTACCAGAGTTGCGCCGACAACAGCCGGGTCAGCAGCAGTTCTGTCGCGATCAGGCTGCCCGACAGCAACGCCACCCCGGACACGAGGGCCGCCGTCGGCCCCGCGCGAAAGGCCGAAGACGACGCGGCCGACCCCGGCGCGGATTCCGTCATTCCACGTACCCGATCGCCCGCAGCCGCTCGTACAACGCCCGCTCGGCCGGCGACTCCGGCGCCGCTCCTCCCGCGTCCCGGCGGGGCGCCGTGCGGGTCGGCACCGCCGCCGGCGGCCGGGACGCCAGCCGGTCCGGGAGCACCGCCTCCGCCAGCACCCGCCCCGGCAGGTCCGCCCCGACGGGAAGGCCCAGCAGCGCGAGGACGGTGGGGGCGACGTCGAGCACCGAAGGCTTCGCTTCGAACGACGCGCCCGGCCGCACGCCGGCCCCGGCCAGCACGAGCACTCCGTCCGGCGCCCGCTCGTGGTAGCCCGACGAGACCCGGTCGAAGCGGTTCGGCGCATCCGGCCGGTGCCGCGGGTTCGGCTCGTGGCCGTGGTCCGAGACGATCATCACCGTCAGCCGCCCGGCGGGAAACAGGGAGACCAGCCGGCCCAGCACGTCGTCCATGTACGCGTAGTATCCCGGCACCACGCCGCCGAACCGGCGGACGTCCCCGGGACGCACGTCGCGGAACGAGCCCGGGTCGTGGTACTTCCAGAAGCAGTGCGATGCGATGTCGATCCCGTCGAAGTAGACCATCGCCAGTTGCGGGTCGTACGCTCCCACCGCCCGCTCCATCGCCTCGGCGTGGACCCGGTCGACCAGGTAGGTGAAGCGGAACCAGCTCAGCGGATTGTCCGGGTCCATCACCTCCTGGCCGGCCAGACGGCCCGCGGCTGCCGCAGGCAGCTCGAAAAACCGGTCGAGATCGTCCGGACGACCTTCCCATCCCGCTTGCAGGACGTCCGCCAGTTCGCCGGCCAGCGCCGGGGGAAAGACCAGCCCGCCGGAAGCGGCGGGTGCCGGCACTTCCAGCCCCAGCCCGGGCAGGACGCCGCGGGCCCGCACCGCGGCGGCGTGGTCGGAGACGACGAAGCCGTTCACCGCCTCGGCCGGATACGACGCCCACCAGCCGACGACCCCGACCCGCAGGCCGGCGCGCGAGGCGATGTTCCATAGCGCGTCGACGCGGCGCGACGCGCCGGTCACCAGACGATGCCCCCCGCCCGGAGCCGGTGCGAGGAAGTCCGTGATGCCGTGCACCTCCGGGGTCACGCCGGTGGCGATCGTGGTCCAGATCGCCGGCGAGAGGGTCGGCGTCAGCGTCGCCAGCGGCGCGCGTGTCCCGTGTGCCAGCAGGCGGGCCAGGTTGGGCATGCGGCCGGCTTCGAGCAGCGGGTCGATCACGGCCCAGGTGGCGCCGTCCCAGCCGACCAGCAGCAGCCGGGGGCCGTCGGCCTCCGTCGCGGCGGTCGCCGCGACGTCGCCCTGCGCCGTCTCGGGCTTCCGCGCGCATCCCGCGGCCGCCGCCAGCGCCCACAACGCCGTCGCGGCGCACAGCGCCGCCCGGGTCCGCCGCCCGGGTCGCGGCTCGACCCGCGGCGCCACGGCGCACGACCCGCGGCGGCGTTCGGAACATCCCAGCATGTCGCGCCGGCCCATGGGGAACTCTCCGTCGTCGCCCCGGACGGCGACGAGGCGCCATGCTACCTCGGGGCCGCCGGCCGGGGCAAAACCAAACCCGGCGCCAGAATCCCGGCCAGGGACCGGCCGAGCCGTCCACCCCGGCTCGTCTCGGGCCATCCGCGGTGTCGGGCCAGCGAGCGCGCGACCGCCGACGGCTTACGATGTCGTCGCTGGCGCATCCATCGCCGGCGGTCGGACTCGTCGTGGACGAGCGCACATCGCGGATGCCTCGTCTCCCTTCGGGGTGCAGGGGTGGAGCCCCTGCCCGGATCGTCCGGCGGCGCGCCGCCGTCGGCGCACCGCCTCCTCCGTTCTTCGGACGCGCGTGCGCGGGAAGCGGTGGGCGGAAGGTTGCAGGCGGTGCAGCGCGGCGAGGCAGCGCGGGAAGAGCGGGCCACAACGGGGGGACCCGCCCGGGCCGCGCCCGCTACCGGTCGTCCCGCCCCAGCACCGCCCGCCATGCCACCGTCGGCTCCGGCGGCAGCGGGTCGAACCGGAACGACGGCCCGCGCAGCCCCACGCAGCGCTTGAACGCGTCGGAGACGTCGCCCTGCACCTGGAAGGTTCGCATCGTCCCGAACTGGTCGTAGGTCACGCGGAAGGCAACCTCCACGGGTCGCGGGTCCGCCGGCGGATTGTCGCGCCAGCAGCCGACCACGATCGCGTTGTGGAACTGGCGCGCGGCCGGCGTCATTCTCCCGGCGGCCGGGCGACGACGCCCGCCGGCGTCCGGCGCGCCCGCCACGGGCGCCGCCGGCGCGTCCTGCACCGCGCCCGCCTCCGGCGACTCGACGACCTCCGCCGCGCCCGGCGGGGCCGCCGCGGCGTCGCCGGAAGCGCCGGCGCGGTCCGCCGCGCCCGCGTCCGTCGAGTCCCAACCCGGCCGCTCGGAAGCGACGACCGTCGGAGCGAGCGCGACCGGCCCCGTCGAGATGTCCGACGCACCGGCGACGTCCGCCGCCGGGACGGCGCCGGAACCGGTGTCGGGAACCGGGACGGCCCGTTGCGCCGCTCGGTGCTCGGGCGTCGGTCGCTCGTCCGCGGGGCGGCCGCGCAGCAGCCAGGCGGTCGCGAGCACGGCCGCGAGCGCCGCGAGGACGGCGACCGGGACGATCGCCCGGCGGCGTCGCCCGCGCTCCGTCCCGGACGCGTCGCCCTCCGGGCCTCCGCCCCTCGCCCCCGTGGCGGCCACGGCCCGGGCCGCGTCGGACGTGGTCGAGCCGGCGGCCAACAGCCGTTCGGTCGGCGGTCGCGGCGGAGGCACCGGCGCGGCGGGCGCGGCGTCCGTCTGCGCATGCAGCAGCGGTTCGAGCGCCGCGATCGCCGCGGCGGCGTCGCGGAACCGCGCGGCGGGATCCCGATCCACGCAGCGGGCGAACCAGGCGTCGAAGCCCGCCGGAAGCGCCGGCGCGCCCGGCAGCGCAGCGGCGCGGGCGCTGGCGGGTTCGGGCCGGTCCACGAGCATCTCGGTGAGCAGGGCGCCGAGCGGCGCGGCGGCCGTGCGGGCGCTCTTCCAATACACGTCCCCGGCAAGCATCCGGAAGGCGAGCAGACCGAGCGACCAGACGTCGGCGGCCGGAGAGATCGGGCCCGCGCCGGTCTGCTCGGGCGCCATCCACATCGGGGAGCCGACGGCCGCCGTCGTGTGGCCGCAAGCCGCGGCGCTCCCCAGCAGCTTGGCGATGCCGAAGTCGAGCACCTTGACGGTCCGGCGGACATCGGAGCGCCGGGGACGAGCGAGGAACACGTTCTCGGGCTTGATGTCCCGGTGGACGATGCCCGCCGCGTGCGCGGCGCCGAGCGCGTGACCGAGTTGGCGGAGGATCTCCCACGTCTCGGCGGGCGACAGGGCCCCCTGTGCGGCCAGCCGCTCGGCGAGCGTCTCGCCGTGCAGGAGTTCCATCGCAATCCACGGCGTGCCGGTCGCGCGATCGACGCCGGCATCGACCACCTCGACCACGTGCTCGCTCTCGATGTGCGAGCCGACGCGCGCCTCCTGCAGGAACCGCTCGCGGCTGCGCGCGTCGGTGACCAGGGCCTGGTCCATCAGCTTCAGCGCGCGCTCGCGCCCGGTGGTCCGCTGTTCCACGGCGTACACGGCGCCCATGCCGCCGCGCCCGACCAGCCGCAGGACGCGGAACTCGCCGGCGAAGACGGTGCCCGGCTCCAGTCGCGGAGGCGCGCCGCGAACGGCGGGGGGCGGTGCGGCGCCGGAGGCGAGGGTTTCGTCGTCCATCGCCGCTTCAGTACAGGTCCAGCGTTCCGCGGGGCGTGCCGCTGGACGCCTCGTCGGGGCTGAGGAAGCCGCCCACGGCGATCACGAGGCCGTCGAGGCGGATGCGGCCGGCGCCGCCGCCGCCGCCGCCGGAGTCGTCGTCGTTGGAGTCCGACTCGCCGTTGCTGCCGCCGAGGGTATCGAAGTCGGAACCGTTGCCTCCGCTGGTGCCCTCGCCGCTGCCGGCACCGCCGGCGGCCGGTGTGGTCGCCAACTGTCCGTTCTGGCCGTTCCGGCCGCCGGTCGAGTCGCTGGGGGCTCCAGAGCCGCCGCCGCCGCCGTTCGCCGCGACGCCTCCCATGATATCGATCCGCGGACCGACCAGCAGGACGGCGCCGCCGCTCCCGCCGCCGCCGCCGGCGCCCGTGGCGCGGCCGCCCGATCCGCCGCCGCCGCCGGCGTTGATGCCGCCGCCCGCCGCGATCCAGATGCCGGCGGCGCCGACGATTTCCAGGGCCCCGCCGCCGTGACCCCCACGGCCTCCACTGTCGTCGCCGCCGCCGCCGCCGCCGCTGCCGCCGAGCAACGGGACGAGGTCGAGGCTGCCGTAGGTCGGGCCCTGGTCCCCGCCGCCGTGGCCGCTGGCCACTCCCCCCGTCCCGCCGACGCCGCCGTAGCCGCCGCCGCCGCCGCCGCTATCGACGGCCCAGGACCCCTCCGAACCGCCGCCGCCGCCGCCGGCGCCACCGCCCCGCGTCTCGGCGGGACCGCCGGGCGACCCGCCGGGACCCGGCTGATCGTGGCCGACCCAGGTCGCGCCCGCCAGGACGGCCGCCGACCCGCCGACCAGCACCCGTCCGCTGAGGCGCACCTCGCCCGCCGACAGCACCACCATCGCCCGCGAACCCTTCCCGACCACGTCGAGGCCCGCCGGAACGTGGAATTCGGCGAAACTCCAGATGCCGAGGTCCGGTGCGCCGCCGCCCTGCGACTCCACCGCGAAGCCGATCCCGCCGATGTCGCCCTCCCCCGCCGCCCGGATGCGAGGCAACTCCGCGCCGACCGCATCCCAGGCCCGGATCGCGCCCGTGTCGGTCTCGAACAGCACCACCCGCGCGTCGGGCGCCGAGAACAACGCCGTCCCGGCCCAGAGCAAGGAGTCGTTCGATACGTTCGGCACGTCCAGTTCGAAACACCGTGCCGATGTTCCCGAACCGGAGCAGCCGAAGGCGCACCAGACCTCGTCGAAACCGCCGCCATCTGGCCGGCACCGCCGGACCACACCCGCCGAGCAGGTGTCGTCCAGGCCGCCCGGGTCGCAGACGAGCGGCGCCTCGGCCTCCCCCGCGTCTTCCGGATCCCCGTCGGGCGCCGCGTCGGCCTCCGCGTCCGGTTCGACGTCCGCCTCCGGCTCGACGTCGGCCTCGGCGTCCGGTCCGACATCCGTTTCCGCCGGCGCATCGATGTCCGCCTCCGGTTCGACATCGACCTCCGGCTCCACGTCCGCGTCCGGCCAGGCGTCCGCCTCCGCAACGCCGTCGGTTTCCCAGGACGGCGAGTCCGCACCGCCGTCGTCGGCGGACCCGAGTCCCCCGGCGTCCAGCCCGCAGGCGCCGGCGGCGAGGGCCAGGCAGGCGAGCAGGGCGCGAAGTCGAACGGAAGCCGGCATTGCACGGAGCATGCCCTCGAGCCTCCCGGCGGCATCCCGGGGACGCGCCAGCGTCAAGATAGCGGATCGCGCCAAGGTGCGCTAGGGTCACCTCGATGAACCACCGACCAACGATCCCGAGGTGCGCGATCCGGGCGCGGGTGCTGCTGGCGGTCGCCGTCGTCGCGACGACCGGCGCCGCCGCCTGCGGCCGGGACCGCAAGAATCTGCCGTTCGGGGCCGGGTGCGACTCCGACCGGGACTGCAAGTCCGACATCTGCCTGTTCGCCAACCGCTCGTCGAAACAGGGCCGGTGCACGCAGCCGTGCGAGCTGGAGGGCAACGACTGCCCGCCCGGGACGACCTGCACGACCATCGCCGAGCATGCGGGGCGGAGCGTCCCGGTGTGCGGCGAGCCGCCCCCGGTCCCGTTCGGGCCGCAGGGGAACGGGACGCCGCCGCCGATCGCGCCGGGCAGCCGGCCCACGCAGCCGTTCCCCCGGCCCGGGGAGCGCGGCGAACCGCCGCCGGGAACGGGGAGCGAACCTCCACCTCCGGTGCGGCCTCCGCCGGCCGGCGCGCCGCCGGCCACGCCGGCACCGGCGGCGGGCACGTCGTAGGAGCCGACACGATGCACGACTACCCGAGCGAGGTATCCGAGGTCCGCTTCGTCGTGACGGACGACGGACTCGAACTGATGTACCGGGAGTGGCCGGGACCCGACCGCGGACATCCGCCTCTGCTGCTGGTGCACGGCTTCCTGGTGGACTACCGGGCCTGGGAGGACGTGGCGGTGCGGTTGTCGGACCGGCACCGGATCTTCGCGCTGGACCTGCCGGGGTACGGCAAGTCGCCGGTCCCCGGGAACGCGACGCCGGACCTGTCGTTGTTCGTGCGGGCGGTCGCGGGGGCGATTCGCGCCCTCTGCCCCGGAGCGGTGGACCTCGCCGGACACTCGCTGGGCGGCGGGATCGCGATCGCGGTGGCCGCACGCCATCCGGAACTGGTTCGGCGGCTGGTGGCGGTGGACGCCCTGTCCTTCCCGTTCCGGCTGCCGTTCAAGGGACGCCTGCCGCTGGTTCCCGGTTTCGGCCGGCTGCTGTTCCGGCGGCTGTACGGCCGCCGCCTGTTCCTCGACTACTTCCGCAGCGACGTGATGCACGACCCGCGCCGCCTGAACCTCGGCCGGATCGAACACTACTATCGCGCGTTCGACCCGCCGGAACGGCGGGACTGGGCCTTCCGGACGCTGCCGCTGACCGCCGATCCCCGACCCATCGCCGCCCTGGCTCCCCGGGTGAACCGGCCGACGCTCATCCTGTGGGGCGAGCACGACCGGTTGATTCCGCGGCACGTCGCCGAATCGCTGCAGGCGGCGATCGCAGGGTCGCGCCTGGAGTGGATCCCCGACAGCGGACATGCTCCCCCGGAGGAGCAGCCGGAAGAAACCGCGCGGCGGATCGCCGGCTTCCTCGAGTAGCGACGGACCGTCGCTCCCGCGGGACCGCTCGCCCGAAACCGGACGCCACGCTTGCCCGATGGACCGCCGCACGGGCGACGGCCGACCCGCCTACGACCCGGACCGCACGCGGACCCGCAACGCGCGCCGCCCGTCCCGCTCGCCCATCGGACGCAGATCGAGGACGCTGCGCGCCAGCTTCCGCCGGTTGCGGGCCCGGTCGCGCACCTCCAGCCGGGTCGGCTCCACATCGATGACTTCGAGCCACCCCAGCGCAGGGTGCTGCAACAGGTCGCCGACCTGCGGCTCCACGGGGCGCTCCGCCTCCGCCAACGCCTCGCTCGCCGCGACCACGTCGCCCCAGCCGACGGCCGCAGCGCCCGGCGCCGCGGTCCCGCCGGCCGCGGGCGCGGGCCGCGACGACGCGGAGCCGCCCCCGACGGACCCCGGCGACGGCATGGAAGACTTCCCGGGAACCGAGGCCGGTCGTGGCGCTGGACGGGCACGGCCGGACGGTGCGACGAGCGGACGACGGGCGCGGGGAGGCTCGGGTCGACGGGTCATCGGGCGGAGATTATCCGGGAATCGGCTAGCGGGCAAACAGCCGCCGCACCTCGGCGTAGTCGGCGTCCGTCGCCGCCTGGAAGGAATCGACGCGGATCGAACGACAGGTTTCGGCCCCGTCGCCCGCGCACAGCCCGAGCAGCGCGGTGCGCATCGCCGTGCGATCGTCCGCGGAAGAGCCCGTCAGCGCCACCACCGGCGGCCCGGGCAGCCACGGACCGGCCGCCAGCACCCGAAGCTGGTCCTTGACCGGCACCTCGTCGAACCGCTCGATGATCTCCTCCGCGACCACCGCCGCCGTCGCCTGCCCCCGCGCCACCTTGCGCAACGCGCTCATCGCGTTCGACTCGTACTGGAGGTCGAGCGACTCGGCGAGGGCGCGCCGGCCATCGAGCACCAGATTGCCGAGGAACCGGGCCGACTCGCGGAACGGCACCAGCACCTTCCCGGCGAGCGCCTCGACCGACGCCGGCCCGCCCTCCTTGGCCACCACGATGTGGTACCGCTGCTTGTCGCGGCCGTGCATCACGGCCTTGGCCAGCACCTGGGCCCCCAGTTCCTCGCCGTGCGCGAGATACAGGTCAAGCGACATGCCGGCGAAGCCGGGCTTGCGATCCTTGATCCGCTGCAGGCCGACCTGCGTGTCGGGGTAGTAGTCGCCCTGGATCGCGCCGGCGCCCCAACCGAGCCGCTCGCCGAGTTTGTCGAGGAACCCGCGGACCGTCGGACCCGCCTGCTCGGTCGTGCCCGGGAACCCGGTCAGACACAGGAGGAAGTCGCGCGGCCCGCTCAGGACGACCGCCGGCACCAGCAACCCGACCACGAGCACCGGGAGCCAGATCGAACGACGTGTCATGTTTCGCATCCTTGCACCCTTCCCGGCCGACGCCGCCCGAATTCCTTCCACCTTCCACGTCCCAGGCCACCGCCGGCACGCCTTCGGACGGACCGCCCGCCCCCCCTATTCAAGCGAGCAGGGGACTTCGGTCGGGTCCATCTTCGGCCAACCATCGGGGATCTTGACAAATTCACGGACGGCAGCCCGTCCGGAAGGTTCAGGCGCCGGCCTTTTTCTCGGCCGCGGGGGCGGCGGCCGGGACCTCCTCGGCCAGTTCCTTGCGCATCTTCTCGATCTCGGCCTGGAGCTGCTCGTCCGTCATGCTGACGTCGGACTGCGCCGCCGCCGGCGTCGCCGGCACCGCCGCCTCGACGGGCGGCAGGAGCCCCATCTTGCGCTTCAGCTCGTCGAGCTCGACGTCGGCGCCCGGACCCGCCTCGAGCCGCCGGAACTTCTCCTCGATGTCCGAACCGCTCATCTCCGCGTGCAGCTCGACGCCGGCCTCAGCCTCGGCCGCCATCTGGTCGATCTTCTCCTCCATCCGCTTGAAATCGCCGAACGCGGAGCCTTCGGTGATTCCGGCGAGCGTTTCGTTGATCGCCTTCTGGGCTTCGGCGCGCTTCTTGCGGGCGATGAGGAGGGTCTTCTTGCGGCCGGCCTCCTCGATCTTGGCCGAGAGTTGCGTGAGGGCGAGCTTGAGCTGCTCGACGGCCCGCTTCTGCGCCTCCCACTGGGCCTTGAACTGCTCGGCGAGGTCGGCATGCTGCCGCTTGCGGTTGAGCGCCTCCTTGGCGAGGGCGTCGTCGCCGGCCTTGACGGCGACCATCGCCTTGCGCTCCCACTCCTTGGCGTCACGGACTTCCTGTTCCCACTGCTTGGCGAGGCGCTTCTCGTCGGCGATGGCGACGGCGACCTGCTTCTTGGCCTTGATCAACTGCTCGTTCATCTCCCGCAGGAGTTGCTCGAGCTGCAGTTCGGGGTCCTCGGCCTTGCTGATCAGCGCGTTGATGTTGGCCTTGATGAGCCTGGCCAGACGCTGGAAGATGCCCATGGTCGCGCCTCCCCTTGCTAGCTTCCGACGACCGCCGCCCGGCGGCTCAGCGCCAGCGCCATGTCGTCGAGGGTGGAGATGAATTCGTTGTAGTCCAGGTTCTCCAGCGGCAGGGCGCCGGAGAGGATCACGTTGTCGCCGGTCAGGCCGTAGGAGCAGTGCACGAGCGACTCGGCGTTCTCGCGCAGCAGCGCGGCGAAGAAGGCCTCGCGATCCTTCCTCGGCACGTTCCCGACCTCGGCCCGCGCGAGCACCAGCGAGCCCTGCAGGCGGACGACGATCGGCCGCGCCTCGGCCTCGACCCGGACCAGCCACGTCTCCTCGTCGACTTCCTGGTGCGGCAACCCGCTGCGGATCAGATAGGCCTGGATGTCCTCGCGCGTCTTCATGCTGCCTCCCCTGACGGGCCGGACATTACGGGAACGCGGAACGAACCGCAAGCCGCAGCCGAGCGGAGCCGAATTGGTGTTCGACGGGAAGCTGCGCTATGTGTCGTCCGCGTGACGACCGTTCCACAACGGCGTGACGCCGCACCGGGCCGGCGTCGCACCGGGAGGAGGAGTCGTGGACCGCGGCGCCCGGCGGGATGGCCCGGCGGGCGCGTGGGGAGGTCGGCGAGGGACCAGCGATGAACGGCAGGGAAATCTTCCTTCTCGTCACGCAGCTCCTGGGGGGACTGGCGCTGTTCGTGTTCGGCATGCAGCTCATGTCGCAGGCGCTGCAGCGCGCCGCGGGAGGCAAGGTCCGCAACCTGCTGTTCCACGTCACGCGTCACCGGCTGGCGGGTCTGGCCGTCGGCACGACCCTCGGCACGATGGTCCACTCGAGCGCCACGACGGTGATGGTCGTCGGTTTCATCAACGCCGGCCTGCTCGGCCTGGTCGCCTCGATCCCCGTGATCCTCGGCGCCAATTTCGGCACGACCCTCTCGATGCAGGTCATCTCCTTCAAGCTCGACGACTATTGTTTCGTCGGCATCGCCCTGGGTCTGCTGCTCGAACTGGTCGGCAAGCGCGACCTGCTCAAGAACATCGGCGGCATCCTGCTCGGCTTCGGCCTGCTGTTCCTCGGCATGCGCATCATGTCCGCCGGCGTCGCCCCGCTCAAGGGCAGCGGCACCCTGGAAACGCTGCTGCGCTACTCGGACGCCTCGACGGTCGGCGGCATGTTCGTCGGCATCGGTGTGGCCACGCTGGTCACCGGCGTCATCCAGAGCAGCGGCGCCATGATCGGCATGCTGTTCGCGCTCGCCGGGGCCGGCGTGTTCCAGAACATCGATCAGGTGCTGCCCCTGGTGCTCGGGGCGCACATCGGCACCTGCGCCACCGCGCTGCTCGGGTCGATCGGCACCAACATCGAAGCCCGGCGCTCGGCGATCGCCCACCTCCTGTTCAACGTCCTCGGCGCGCTGCTCGCCGTGGCGATGGTCCGGTTCTACCGCTGGGCGATCCCGCTCACCGCCGACGACCTGGTGCGCCAGATCGCCAACGCCCACACGATGGTCCAGGGGATCAACGCGCTGCTGTTCCTGCCGCTGGTGGTCCCCTACGCGCGTCTCGTGGAGCAGCTCACGCCGTCTCGCGCCCGCCCCCCCGAGCAGAGCCATCTCGACGATCGGTACCTCGACACCCCGGAAATGGCGATCGTGGCGGCGTTGCGCGAGACGCGGCGCATGGCCGCCCTCGCCCGCCGCACGCTGGTCCTGGCGATGAAGGGTCTCGTCCAGCTCACCACCGATCCGTTCGCCGAGGCGCAGAAGAACGAGCAGGCGGTCAACGAGCTGAAGAAGTCGATCGGCGACTACGTGCTGCGCATCGCCGCGCACAAGCTGTCCCGCCGCCAGGCGCTGCTGGTCCAGCACATCCAGACCGCGGTGGCCGACATCGAGCGGATCGGGGACCACGCCACGGTGCTGATCGAGCTGACGACCGACAAGGTCCACCGCCGCATCTGGTTCGACGACGCGTCGATGCTCGAGATGATCGACATGTACGAGCGCGCCGAGGCGATCCTGCGGCTGACCGAGCTGTCGCTGGACCCCCAGCTCCCCCAGGACACCCGCCGGGAGCTCGCCGCCCGGATCCTGTCGCACCGCAACGAGTACGCCGAGCGGAGCCGGGCGATCCACGAGCGGCACCGGCAGCGGGTGCTCGACCGGTGCGAGGACGCCCTGACCGCGATGTTCTACAACCGGTTCATCCTCTGCTTCGACAAGGTCGTCCGCCACTCCAAGACGATCGCCCTGGCCGAGATGGAGCCGCTGTTCTTCGTCAAGGAGCGAAAGCTGCAGCGGCAGGCGGAGGAGATCGAGCGCCCCTCCCTGCCGAAGGAGGCCACCCTCAAGGTCGACGAGCGGCTGTTCTCGTTCGAGACGATCGTCCCGGAAGCGATCGACCTGCCGCACCACGATCCGCTGCCTGACTTCAAGAAGACGGCGCAGCCCGCCGGCGGCGGAAGGTGCGCCAACGGGCCGGCCCCCGCGGAACCCGCGACCGCGCCGCCGCCGGACGATCCGCAAGCCTGACCGGCCCGAATCCCCGCGCGCCGTCCGCGGCGCGCCGTCGCGCCGACCGGCGCGCGGCCGTCGGCCGGGTCAGCGGTCCAGTTCCATCCGGATCGCGCCCTTCGGGCAGAAGTGGGCGCACAGACCGCAGCCCTTGCACCAGTCGAGATCGACCCGGATCCTCCCGGTGTCGGGGTCGCGGGTGATGCAGAGGTCGGGGCAGATCAGGATGCAGACCTCGCAGGCGCGGCAGACCGATCCGCCGAAGCACCGGGCGGCGGCCGTCGCCGCGGCCGCCGGCTCCTCCGGCAGGACCACCGGCTCGAAATCCCGGATCCGCTCGGCCGGCGGCCGCTTGCGGCGCGGCGTCCGCGGCGCCGGCACGTACTCGCAGCCGCTGCGCGGCCGCTCCGACCGCTCGCCCGCCTCAGCCGCCATGGATCTTGCCTCCGTCCACGCGCAGGAACGCGGGGTGCTCCCGCCGGCCGTCGCGCAGCCGGTGCTCCACCTCGCACCGTTCGCACTCGTAGCCGTTCGCGCACACGCCGTCGGAAAAGATGCCGAGCAGCGTGTAGCGGCAGAGGTGCTCGCCGGCGCCGGCGTGGTGCAGGCGCCGGATCGCGGGGGCCAGGGTCCGGCGGGCGTTGACCGGACAGACCGCCGCGCAGGCGCCGCACGAAATGCAGCTCGGGGCCGGCTCGCCGTACGGGCCCCCCAGCGCCTTCCGCTCGCCGCGGTGCTGGAAATCGAGGGCGCACGCGCGCACCACCTCGCGGCAGACGCGCACGCAGAGCCCGCAAAGGATGCAATCACCGTCGCGCGCGGCCTCCAAGCCGCCGAGGTCGGCGCCGTACTGGAGGGCGAGGTCGCGGAGCACGACGGGCTGGGGCGCCATCGCGGCCAGGAGTTGCACCACCGTCCGCCGCCGCGCCCGCACCTCGTCGGTATCCGTGCGGACGACGATTCCTTCCTGCACCGGGTAGTCGCAGGACGTCACGATCCGCGACCGTTTCCCCCGGCGCACCTCGACCAGGCACAGGCGGCACGCCCCGTACGCGGTCAGTCGCTCGTGGAAGCACAACGACGGGATCGTGAATCCCTCGCGCCGGGCCACGCGCAGCAGGGAATCGCCCGGCTGGGCCCGCACGGCCCGCCCATCGATCTCGAACTCCACCGACGTCCGTTCCGGCATCTGCCGTCCCCGCTCCCGTCCCCCGGTCAGCGGCCCCGCCCGCCGCGACGCGGCGGCGCCGCACGCCGGGTCGAGCGCTTCGGCGCAGGCTTCGCCGGAGCCTTGGTCGCGCGCTTCGCAGGCGGTGGTCGCTTCGCCGGCGGTGGTCGCTTCGCCGGCGGTCGCTTCGCCGGCGGCCGCTTCGCGGACTTCGCCGCCGGCCGGCCCGACGACGCGACCTTGGCCCGTTCCGTCGCCGCGGGCGGCGCCAACGGCTCCTCCAGCGACTCGCGCATCGGCTCGGGCGCCTGGGTCGCGACCGCGCGCACCGCCGGCCGCGGCGCCTCGCCGCGCTCCACCGCCTCCAGGTAGCGGTGCACGGCGGCGGCCACCTTCCGCCCCGCCGCCACCGCCTCGACCACCCCCTTCGGCCCCGACACCACGTCGCCCGCCGCGAACAGGCCCGGGACGGTGGTCATCCCGGTCGCTCCATCGACGGCGAGGAAGCCGAGCGGGGTGCGACCGAGGCCGGGCATCCCGCCGAGCAGCCGCAGGTCCGGCACCCGCTCGCCCGCGACCACCAGCAGCTGCGCGGGCAGTTCCAGCGGCTCGGCGCCCGACGGCTCGACCGGCCGGTAGCCCCAGGCGTCCGGTTCGCCCTCGCGCAGCCGCTCGAACGTCGCCCCGGACAGCGTCCGGCCCGCGGCCTGGACGGCGATCGGCCGCACCAGGCACTCGAGCTGCACCCCCTCCTCGATCGCGTCCTCGACCGCCTCGGCGTCGGCCGGCAACCGTTCGTAGGCCCGATGGAAGGCGACGGTCACGGGGGCGCAACCCAGCCGCAGGGCGATGCGGGCGCAGGCGAACGCCGCGGTGCTCCCGCCGACGACGACGGCCGGACCGGAACGCGGGCGCGGACCTTCGAGCGAGACGCGGTGCGCGAATTCCACGTGGTCGACCACGTCCTCGAGGAACCGCTCGCCGGGCAGGCCGAGCTTCCGGCCGCGCCACGCGCCGACGGCCAGAACCACGGCGTCGTGCTCCTGCCGCAGCGCCTCGAGCGAGACGTCGCGGCCGACCCGCATGCCGACGTAGAACTCGACGCCGAGGGCCCGGATCGCGTCGAGGTCGGCGCGCAGGGCTTCGCGCGAGAGGACGAAGGTCGGGATCGCGCAGGCCAGCATGCCGCCCACGCGCGGCTGTTCGTCGAACACGACGACGCGGCGGCCGAGGGCGGCGAGGTCGTGGGCGACGGCGAGGCCCGCGGGGCCGGAGCCGACGACGGCCACCGAGCGCGCCCCCAGGCCCGGCGTCCGACCTCCCGCTTCGGCCGCGTCCCGCAACCGCCGCACCTCTTCGACGGCGAAGCGCTTGAGGGCCCGGATCTGCACCGCCTGGTCGACGCGCGCGCGCACGCAGGCCCGCTCGCAGGAGCGGTTGCAGACCGTGCCGCAGACCGCTGGCAGGGGGTTCGTCGCACGGATCACGGCCAGCGCGTCCTCGGCGCGGCCCGCCGCCAGCGCGCCGACGTAGACCGGCACGTCCTGGTGCAGCGGGCACGCCGCGCGGCATGGACGGACCTCCTCGCGCGTCTCGGCGGGCGGTCCGGCGCAGAGCACCTGCCCGCGCACGGTCGCCGGGTCTCCGCGATACTCCGGATAGCAGACGGCCGGGCACAGGCCGACGCAGATCGAGCAGGCGGCGCAGCGCGCCTCGTCGTGGACCGGGCGATGCGTACGGCCTTCCATCGCCATGGGCTAGCTCCGCCCCCCCGCGGCGAGCGGTCGGCCGAGGTCGAAGCCGAGCGCGAGGGCGCGCAGGTTCGCCTCGTGGAAGCGCGGCCGGACCGTCCGCCGGATCGCCTCCTCCACCGGCTCGCGCGCGACGACGCCGGTGGCGCCGAGCACGACGCCGAGCATCACGATGTTGGCGCCCTGCCGCGAGCCGAACTCGCGCACCGCGACGTGCGTGGCAGGCACCGCGTGGAACGCGAAGTCCCCCTCCGGCACGCGCTGGAGCGAGAAGTCGTCGGCGAACACCCGCCCGCCGGGCGCGAGCGCCGGGAGGTACTTGTCGAGCGCGGCCTGGGACATCACGGCCAGGACGTCCGCGGTGGCGACGAGCGGATAATCGATCTCCACGTCGGACAGCACGACGTCGGAGCGGCAGGCCGTGCCGCGGGCGGCGGCGCCGTAGGAGTTGGAGCCGGCGGCTTGCAGCCCGGCCAGCGTGGCGGCCTCGCCGAGCAGCGAACCGGCCATGACGATGCCCTGGCCGCCGAGGCCGCCGAAACGGACGCGCATCAGCATGCGGCGCCTCCGGCCGGGGGCTCGCCGGCGGCGAGCCGCAGGTCGCCGGGGGTCCACTCGCCGACCACGATCCGCCCCCGCAACTCCTCCTCCGGCAGCCCCGCCGCCTCCGCGCGCGCGACGGAAAGCTTGCGGATCCGGTCGTACAGCGCCCCGACGTCGTCGAACCGGTTGCGCCGGCCGAACTGCGTGGGGCACGGCGAGGCGACCTCGACGAAGGCGAACCCCGGCGTCCGGATCGCCCGCTTGATCGCGTCGGTCAACGGTCGCGGCTGCGTCACCGGGTAGCGGGCGACGTAGGCGGCGCCCGCGCCGAGCACCAGCCGCACGAGGTCGAAGGCGGGGTGCGGGTTGCCGGCCGGCGTCGTGGCGGACAGCGCGCCGCACGGCGTCGTCGGCCCGGCCTGGCCGCCCGTCATGCCGTAGATCTCGTTGTTCGCGCAGATCACCGTGAGGTCGATTCCGCGACGGGCGGCATGGATCAGGTGGTTGCCCCCGATCGACACCAGGTCGCCGTCGCCGCTGACCACGATCACGGTCAGCTTCGGGTTCGCCAGCTTGGCGCCCGTGGCGTACGCCACGGCGCGGCCGTGCAGCGTGTGCAGGGTGTCGGCCAGGATGTGCGGGCTGGGGATCCACGCCGCGCAGCCGATGCCGGAGACGAACAGCAGCTCGCGCCGGTCGAGCCCCAGCTCGTGCACCGCCCGGATCACCGCGTGGAGCAGGATCCCGTGGCCGCACCCGGGACAGAACGTGGTCGCCTTGAGGCCGGGACGAAGGTACGCCTCGAGCGAGCGCGGCATGGCGTCAGAACATCCTCTCCAGTTCGGCCCGCATCGTCGCCACGGGGATCACCTCGCCGTTGGTCTGCCCGTAGGCGCGCAGCTCGCCGCGGAACCGCTTCTGCACCTCGCCGGCGACCTGCCCGTGGTTCATCTCGGGCACGAACACCGCCCGGACCTTGCCGTCGAGCGCCGCGATCTCCCGTTCGGGGAACGGCCAGAGCGTGCGCAGCCGGAGCAGCCCGACCTTCTTCCCCGCCCGCCGCACCTCGCGGACCGCGGCCAAGGCCCCGCGGGCGGTGAAGCCGTAGGCCACCACCACCACCTCGGCGTCGTCCAGCAGGTGCCGCTCGACGTCGGCCAACTCGTCGCGCCGGTCGAGCACCTTGCGCCGGAGGCGTTCCACGAGCCGGGCGTGGGCCTCGGGCTCCTCGACGCGGCGGTAGCCGTGCTCGTCGTGGGTCGAGCCGGTGACGAGCAGGTTGGCGCCGTCGCCGAAGCAGGGCATCGGCGGGACACCGGCCGGGTCCGGGGAGCCGAACGGGGTGCCCTCGTTGCTCCGGACGCGGTTCGCAATCTCGAACCGCTCGTGGAACTCGGCGGTCTCGTGCAGGTGCCCGACCGCCTCGTCGGCCAGCACGAACACCGGCAGCCGGAGCCGTTCGGCCAGGTTGAAGGCGTGGATCGTGAGGTCGTACATCTCCTGCACGGACCAGGGCGACAACGCGACGATCTCGACGTCGTCGTGCATGCCCCACTTGGACTGCATGACGTCGCCGCTGCCGACGCGGGTCGCCTGGCCGGTGCAGGGTCCGGCGCGCTGGACATCGATGATCACGCAGGGGGTCTCGGTGAAGACGGCGTAGCCCAGCCCCTCCATCATCAGGGAGAAGCCCGGCCCGCTGGTCGCGGTCATCGCCTTCGCCCCGGCCCAGGCGGCGCCGATCACGGCGGAGATCGAGGCGATCTCGTCCTCCATCTGGATGAATGCGCCCCCGACCCGGGACAGCAGTTCGGCCATCCCCTCCATGATCTCGGAGGACGGAGTGATCGGATAGCCGGCGTAGAAGCGGCAGCCGGCGGCGATCGCGCCGTGCGCGGCCGCCTCGTTGCCCGTCGCATAGCGGCGCGCGGCGTTTCCCGGATGGCTCCTGGCGCCCGTCGTCTCCGATATCCTCCGCCCCGCCGCTAGCGCACCGTCGTCTTCTCGACGCACTGGATCCCCATCGCCGCCAACTCGTCCAGGACCGGATGGAAGATCGCCGGCTCGACCGGAATGCACACCCCGCGCCGCTCGATCCGCCCCTCCAGGATCAACCGCGTCGCGATCGCCGCCGGCAACGACACCGTGCGGGCCATCGCCGAGTCGCCGTTCGGAATGCCGTAGTCGATCAAGGTCGAGGTGATCTCCTCGCGGCGTCCGCCCGGGAACTCCGCCGTGAACTCGTGCCGCAGCACGATCATGTCCCGCTCGCCCGGCGCATACTGCATTCGCGCATTCATCAGCGCCGTCAACACATCGATGTTGCCTCCCTTCACCGGCGGCACCGGTTCCTGGGAGAAGAACCCGAGCCATTCGAACTTCAGCATCACCTCGGAGTCGGGAGGCAGTTCGAGCTTCTGGGCCAGCGCGAGACGGATGTCGGAACCGGCAGAACCGCCGACGAGCGACCGCGTGAACTGGACCATCGTCATCCCCGCCAGGTCGTGGCGGGGGGTGTCGTCGAGCAACCCGAGTTCGACCACCTTCTTGAGGAAACGGCACCAACCGGGGTTGCGGAAGGTCCCGCGCAGGATCGTCTTCGCGTTCTCGATGCCGTACACCGCCAGGTATCCGAGCGAGTCCCGGTTCGGGTAGGCCTCGAAGGTCATGTCATCGACCCGGACCTCCCAGTAGTTCTCGAACAGGCGCGGGCCGGGAATCTCCACGGTCTGCCCGTCCTTGCGGTATCGCGCCGCGTTGCGTCCCGCCAACAGCACGCCCCGCGGACTCCACGAGAACTTGTACCCCAGCGGGTTGTTGTTGGCCTCGGGCGCCGGCAGACCGCCGCAGTACGAGTAGAAATGCACGATCGAGCCGCCCTCGCGCTGCACCCTGTGGATCACCCGCATCGCCGACATGTGGTCGATGCCGGGGTCGAGACCGATCTCGTTGAGGACGGTGATGCCGGCCGCCCTCGCCGAGGCGTCCATCTCCCGCATCGCATCGCTGACGTACGACGTCGTCACCATGTGCTTGCGCCGCTCGATGCACGCCCGCGCCACCGTCGGATGATGCGTGTAGGGCAGCAGGCTGATGGTCAGGTCGTGCCGGCCGACCAGCGCCCCCAACTGCGCCGTGTCCGAAATGTCGTACGCCAGCGCCTCGCCGTTCGGACGTCCTGCCACCAGCGCCTGCGCCTTCGACACCGTCCGCGTCGCCACCGTCACCCGATAGCCCGGCTGGCGCAGCAGGTAATCGACCAGCGGCCGCGACACCAGCCCCGCCCCCAGCACCAACACGCGCCGCTCGGGCGGCGATCGCTTCACCACGCCGGTCCCCGCGGGAACGCCCAACGGCGGCCGGGGTGCGGACGGTCGGGGAGCAGGCGTCACCGGCGCCACGGCCGGCTTCTCGACCACCACCTTCGCCGGCTTGCGCACCACGATCGGCGACTTCCCTGCGACCTTCGCCAACGGCTTGCGCGCCACCTTCTTCGCGACCTTCTTCGTCGCCTTCGCCAGCGGCTTGCGCGCCACCTTCTTCGCGACCTTCTTCGTCGCCTTCGCCGGCGGCCGGCGCGCCACCTTCTTCGCGACCTTCTTCGTCGCCTTCGCCAGCGGCTTGCGCGCCACCTTCTTCGCGACCTTCTTCGCCACGTTCCGGGCCCGCCGCTGGGTGATCGTCTTCTTCGCCGGTTGCTTCGTCTTCTTCGTCGCCATGGTGGTGGCCCTCCTGCTCACCAGAGCCCGGAAATATACGCATATCGGGGCGTCAGTTCGCCGCGATGCGCGATGACCGCATCCTTGAGTTCGCGCGGAAGTGCGAGGTTCTCGAACGGCAGCGACCAGTCCGCATCGAGCAGCGCCGGGACGAACGGTCCCAGCGCCGCAGCGAACGACTCGGACGCCTCGGCCGGCAGTTCGCACGGCAGATTGTCCACGGCGAGCACGACCGGTCCGCGCCCGACCCAGCCCTCGCGCGCGGCGTCGCCGTCCGGGTCCCAGACGTAGACCGGCGCGTCGGGGGTGGTGGTCTGCACGTTGCATTCGATCGAGCCGAGCACGTCGCAGGTGATGTCGCCGATCACCCGGAGCCGCGGCGGCTCGGGCTTCCCGTAGAGTTCGCGCAGGAACGCCTTGGTGAGGAGCCGCGGGTACTTCGCTTCCCAGTAGATGCAGTTCAGGATCACGGTCAGCGCCGACACGTGACGCTCGAAGATGCCGCGATAGCGCTCCGGGTGGTCGAAGTACTCCCGCAACTCGAACGTGCCGTCCGCCGCGACCGGCTCGACGGTGTGCTCCTCCCGGAAGGTCACCCGATAGATGACGCGCGGGTCGGCGGCGCCGGGACGCAGCAGGCCGGGCAGATCGGCGACCCCGACCTCCTTCGCCCCGAGCGCCTCCAGGATCTCGACGGCGCCGCCGGCCACGTGGCCGTAGCCGGCCACGCCGACGACGAACGGCACGAGGGCCGGGGGAAGGCCCTGCAGGCGGACCCGCTCGCCGACGCCGCCGAGCGCCCGCTTGGCCGCCGCGAGGTCGGGATAGCGGTGCGCCGGCTCGAGGGCCGAGAACGGCGTGGCAAGCTGTTCCGACTCGAAGCGCCGGCCGAGGGCCCACAGCGAATCGATCGCACCGGCCAGGCCGGCGTGACGGCCGAAGAACACGAGCCGGCGGCCCTGGGCGTCCGTGATCTTCTCGTAGTCGAGGAGCGTCGCGCCGCGAGCCAGCAGTTGCCGGAGCATCGGCATGTTGTGGGGTTGACCTTTGACGACGTGCGCGAAGAACACGTAGCTGGTCCCCGTGCGGAAGAAGTCGGCGGGCATTTCCTTCACGCCGAGCACCACACCGGCCGGCGCGAGGTCCTCGGCGAGGCGGGCGCCGGCCGCGGTCCACTGCTCATCCGGATAGATTCGCAGGGGCGAGGGCTGCACCAGCACCTCGTAGCCCTGGCCCACCAGGTTCCGAACGATCTCGGGGGTCAGCGGCACGCGCCGCTCCCAGCGATTCTTGTCCTCCCGGCGGATTCCCAGGATCGACCTGCCCATTCCCAATCTCCACCACCGGTCGGGACGCCCCGTCGCCCCGCGCGTTCCGCGACGCCGTCCGGCTCCCAGCCGGCACAGGACCGCGGGACAGCGGCTCCCTGGTAGCAGGGTGTAGGTGCGCGGTCAAGAGGCCGGAAGGCGGCGGAAGGCGGCAAGAGCCGGCAGGCGCGGGAAGCCGGCGGGCCGTGTGGCGGAGGGCATCCGCGAGGTGCGCCGGTCCGCGACGAGTCCCACCGCCGGCGGTGGGGGCGGCGGCGGCAACACCGCAGGCCGCCGGCGGTCGCGCGCCCCACGACCCCCCACAACGCGGATGGTTCGGCGGATCCGACGCTTGCTTTCGGTCGCCGCTTGACTATGCTCCGGCCCGCCCCCGACCGGGGGGGGCAATCGGCAAGCGGCCGGGGCCTGACGAAGGAGCGGATCCAATGGCGGAACACTTCGATCCCGAGACTCTGCGTGCCCGACACAAGGTGCTGGCGCGGTGGGCGTACGAGCCGGCGCGACCCGAGCGGGGGTACACGGGCAAGTGTCTGCGGGTGGACGTGGGAAAGGGGACGGTCTCGGAGATCCAGGTCACCCAGGAGATGAAGGACCGCTTCGTCGGTGGCAAGGGGTTCGACCTGCGGCTGATGTGGGACGAGGTCACGCCGCAGACGCGCTGGGACTCGCCGGAGAACGCGATCTGCATCTCGTCGGGGCCGCTGGGAGGGACGACGACGTTCTCCGGCGCCGGCAAGTCGCTGGTCACGGCGATCTCGCCGTTGACCGGCATCCCGATCGACTCCAACGTCGGCGGCTACTTCGGACCGCTGCTGAAGTTCTCCGGCTTCGACGCACTCGTCGTGGTCGGCATCGCGCGGGAAGAGGTGCTGGTGGTGATCGACGCGACGGTCCCCGAGGTGCGGATCGAGACCGCGCCCGGCGAGGCGGTCGACAGCCACGTGCTGGCCGAGCAGTTGACGCGGATGTTCGGGAGGACGCCGAACGACTTCGAGAACGTCTCGGTGGTCTCCTCGGGCAGCGGCGCGGCGCACGCGCGGATGGGGTGCCTCAACTTCTCCTGGTGGGACTGGCGCCGGCGCGCCGTGCGCTTCAAGCAGGCCGGGCGCGGCGGCATCGGCACCGTCCTGCGCCACAAGCGGATCAAGGCGCTGGTGGTCCACGCTCGTCCCTGGAAGAACCGGTGGGCGATCACCCTCGACCCCGGCCCCCTCGGTGGAGGCAACTGACATGCACCGCGCCAAGCTCGACAAGATCCTCGCCCGGTGGAACCGCGACGCGAGCTACGCGATCGAAATTCTGCAGGACGTGCAGGAGGAGGAACGCCACCTGCCGCAGGACGTGCTGCGGTACGTCGCCGACGAGCTGTGCGTACCGGTCGGCCGGCTGCACCACATCGCCACCTTCTTCAAGGCCTTCTCGCTCGCGCCGCGCGGCCAGCACGTGGTCGAGGTCTGCATGGGCACGGCCTGCCACGTCAAGGGCGCCCCGCGGGTCCTCGACGCTTTCGCCCGCGAGCTGGGCGTGCCGGTCGGCGGCACGACCCGCGACCTCCGGTTCACCCTCGAGCCGGTCCGTTGCCTGGGCTGCTGCGCGATCGCGCCGGTCGTCAAGGTCGGCAAGGAACTGCACGGCGAATTGCAGGCCTCGAAGGTCAAGACCGTGATCAAGAAGTACGCGGAGGGCTGACCCGATGACGCGCATCGAACTCGAGAGCCTCGAAACAGTGGGCCGCAAGCATCGCGAGAAGCTGGCGCGGTACCAGGGGCTGCTGCTGGTCTGCACCGGCACCGGCTGCGTGTCCGCCGGCGCCTTCTCGATCCGCGACGAGCTCCGCGCCCTGCTCGAACGGCACAAGCTGCAGAAGAAGTGGCTGGTCGTCGGGACGGGCTGCAACGGCTTCTGCGCGATGGGCCCGATCCTCGTCGTCCAGCCGGAGGGGATCTTCTACCAGAAGCTCGGACCCAAGGACCTGGCGCGAATCGTCGAGGAGCACCTGGGGGGCGGCAAGCCGGTCCGTTCCCTGCTCCACAAGGACGCCGTCTCCGGCGAGGTCGTGCCGCGGATGGCCGACATCCCATTCTTCGCCAAGCAGCGGCTGATCGCGCTGCGCAACAAGGGGCTCGTCGATCCCGAGAACATCGCCTCCGCGATCTCGTTCGGCACCTACGGCGCGCTGCGCAAGGCGCTGCAGGGGATGCAGCCGGCCGAGGTGCTGGCCGAGGTGAAGCGCTCGGGGATCCGCGGGCGCGGCGGGGCCGGCTTCCCGACCGGCCTGAAGTGGGAGTCGTGCGTCGAGGCGGTCGCCCGCACGGGCCGGCCGCCCGTCGTGGTCTGCAACGCCGACGAGGGCGACCCGGGCGCCTTCATGGACCGCTCGATCATCGAAACCGACCCGCACGCCGTCCTCGAGGGCATGGGCCTGGGCGCCTACGCCGTCGGCGCGCGGGAAGGCTTCGTCTACATCCGCAAGGAATATCCGCTGGCCCTCGAGCGGCTGGAGAAGGCGATCGCCGAGGCGCGCAAGTACGGGCTGCTGGGCGAACGCATCCTCGGCACCGACTTCTCGTTCGACATCCGGATCCACCGGGGCGCGGGGGCGTTCGTCTGCGGCGAGTCCACCGCGCTGATGGCCTCGATGGAGGGCCGCGTCGGCGAACCGCGGGCCAAGTACGTGCACAACGTCGAGTCCGGCTACCGCGGCCGGCCTACGGTGCTGAACAACGTCGAGACCTGGGCCAACATCCCCGTGATCATCGACAAGGGCGGCGCCGCATTCGCCGCGATCGGCTCGGGCGACGTCTCCCGCAGCCCGTGGGACGGCTCGTCCGGCACGAAGGTCTTCTCCCTGGTCGGCAACATCCGCAACACCGGCCTGGTCGAGGTGCCGATGGGGATCCGGCTGCGGGAGATCATCTTCGACATCGGCGGCGGCATCCCGGACGGCCGGAAGTTCAAGGCGGTCCAGACCGGCGGCCCCTCCGGCGGCTGCCTCCCCGCCGAGTTGCTCGACCTGGAGGTCGATTTCGACCGCCTGACCGAGGCCGGCTCGATGATGGGTTCCGGCGGCATGATCGTGATGGACGACCGGACCTGCATGGTCGATGTCGCCAAGTACTTCATCGATTTCCTCAAGGACGAATCGTGCGGCAAGTGCACCCCGTGCCGCGAGGGGCTGATCGGCGTCTCCGAGATGCTCGGCCGGATCACCCGCGGCGAGAGCACTCCCGAACTGCTCGACGAGCTCGAACGGACCTGCCGGGTGATGGCCTCGGCCAGCCTCTGCCAGCTCGGCGCCACCGCCCCCAATCCCGTCCTGTCCACGCTGCGGTACTTCCGCGACGAGTACCTGGCGCACATCGAGAAGCGCAAGTGCCCCGCCGGCGTCTGCAAGGAGCTGGTCCGCTACCGCATCACCAAGGAGTGCACCGGCTGCGGCGTCTGCGCCCGCCAGTGCCCGCAAAAGTGCATCACCGGCGAGAAGAAGAAGCTGCACGTCATCGACCAGCAGAACTGCATCCGGTGCGGGATCTGCCGCGACGTCTGCAAGTTCGACGCGGTGCGCGTGTCCTAGGAGGGTCCGATGAGCGGAACGACCACCACCCCCGACAAGGTCCCGACGGTCGAGGTCGAGATCGACGGCCGCAAGGTCGAGGTCCCGGAGGGGACGACGCTGCTGGCGGCGGCGCGGAAGGCCGACGTGCGCATCCCCACGCTGTGCTCCCATCCGGCCGTCGAACCGTACGGCGCCTGCCGCGTCTGCATCACGGAGATCGAAGTCCGCGGCCGCAAGCGGCTGGTCACCGCCTGCAACTATCCCGTCCGCGAGCCGCTCCGCGCCTTTCCCGAGTCCGACGAGACCCGAGAGCAACGCCGCGGCGTGCTGTCCCTGATGCTCGCCCGGTGGCCCAACGTCCCCGCCGTCCGCACCCTCGCGGAGAAGTACGGCGCCCGACCGCCGTCCTATGCGCATCCGCTCCGCAACGAGGCGCCCGACGCCTGCATCCTCTGCGGCCTCTGCGTGCGCGCGTGCTCCGAGATGGCCTGGGAAGACATCATCGCCTTCGCCGGCCGCGGCGCCGGCCGCCGCGTGATGATGCCGTTCGGCGAAACGTCCGAACGCTGCACCGGCTGCGGCACCTGCGCCTACATCTGCCCCACCGGCGCGATCAAGGTCCACGACGAGCAGAACCGGCCCGTCGACCCGGCCCGCATCCGCAAGTACGGTTTCCGCCTGACCCAGGAAATGACGCTGCTCGACGACCAGCAGTGCCAGATGCGTCGCGTCGGCACCGCCCACCTCGTCGAGATCATGGACGCCTACGACCTCCTCCCGACCCACAACTACAAGTTCGGCAAGCACCCCGACACCCCCAAGATCGCCTCCCACGTCTGGAAATCCCTCGTCCGCCAGAACGTCCCCGACGGCTGCTGGGCCGGCTGCCAGATGTCCTGCGCCAAGGCGGTCGAGGACTTCGTCCCGCGCACCGGACCGTACCAGGGACAGAAGGTCCTGGTGGACGGCCCCGAATACGAAACCGTCGCCGGGTGCGGCTCCAACATCGGCGTGTTCGATCCCCACGACATCCTGGAGATCAACTTCTATTGCGATACCTACGGCATCGACACCATCTCCTTCGGCACGGCGACCGCCTTCGCCATGGAGTGCTTCGAGGCCGGGATCCTCGACACCCAGAAGACCGGCGGCCTCGAACTCCGCTTCGGCAACGGCACCGCCGCCCTCGAACTGCTCCACCAGATGAGCCGCGGCGAGGGCTTCGGCGTCATCGTCGGCCAGGGGATCGCCGAGATGAAGCGCATCTTCGCCGAGAAGTTCGGCGGCGATCCGCAGTTCCTCAAGGACATCGGCATGGAGGTCAAGGGACTCGAGTACTCCGAGTACGTGAGCAAGGAGTCGCTGGCCCAGCAGGGCGGCTACGCCATGGCCCTCAAGGGTCCCCAGCACGACGAGGCGTGGCTGATCTTCATGGACATGGTGAACAAGCAGCTCCCGACCTTCGAGAAGAAGGCCGAGGCGCTGCACTACTTCCCGATGTGGCGCACCTGGTTCGGCCTGATGGGACTGTGCAAGCTGCCGTGGAACGACGTCGAGCCCGAGGACAACGCCAAGTACCCCGAACCGAACAAGGTCCCCGGCCACGTCGAGGGCTACGTCAACTTCTGGGCCGGCATGACCGGCCGGGAAGTGACGATCGACGACATCATCCGGATGTCCGAGCGCGTCTACAACTTCCAGCGCGTGTTCAACCTGCGCATGGGCAAGGGGACGCGCGAGTGGGACCGCGGGCCGTACCGCGCGATGGGCCCCGTCACCGTCGAAGAGTACGAGTCGCGCGCCGAACGCTACGACAAGCAGCTCAAGGAACTCGTCGGCTACGACCCCGCCGGCAAGACCACCCGCGAGAAGCTGGCCGCGCTGCGCAAGTACCGCGAGGAACAGTACGAGGGACTGCTCGACGCCGTGTACAAGCGCCGCGGCTGGACCCGCAACGGCATCCCGACGATCGAAACCCTCCGCAGCCTCGGCATCGACTACCCGTGGGTCGTCGAGGTGGTCAAGCCGTGGCTGGAGAAGGAAGGCGCCGCCTGACGGCGCCGCCGGGGCAGGCCTCCATGCCGCCCTCGATCACCGTCAACGACGAGCCGCACCCGTGGCGCGAGGGGCTGACGGTGGCCGACGTGCTGCGCGAGCGGAACTTCGTCTTTCCGCTGCTGGTGGTGAGCGTCGACGGCGTCCACGTGCCGCGCGACGCCTACGCCGCGACGCCCGTGCCCCCCGGCGCCGTCGTCGTGGTCACTCACCTCGTCAGCGGCGGCTAGGCCGGTCTTCGGCTCCCCGCGATTCCCATGGCGCGTCGCGCGGATCCAGAATATGCTCTTGGACGCCGCACGACGCCTGACCGCGGGGGTCCGTCAACCGCGGCGTTCGGGGGGTTCGATGCCGAACACGCCTTCGTCGTCCCGGCCGCCGGAAACCCATTCCCTGTCCGCGCCGTGCGCTTCCGAGGAGGAACTGCGGCGGCTGATCGAACGGGCCGCGGCCGACCCGGCGATCGACCTCCTCCTCGCCGCCGCCGGCGGCCTGGTCGCGGTGCTCAACAACCAGCGCCAGGTGCTCGCCGTCAACCGCGCCTGGCTCGCGCGGCTCGGGGTCGCCGACCCCGCCGCCGCGCTCGGGCTGCGTCCCGGCGAGGTGCTCGGATGCGTCCATGCGCACGACCATCCCGGCGGCTGCGGCGCCGGCCCGGCCTGCGTTTCCTGCGGCGCCGCCATCGCGATGCTGGCGGCCGGCGAGGCGCGCGAGCCGGCGGAGCGCGACTGCGCGCTGACCGTCGAGCGCGACGGGCGACGGGAGGACCTGTGCCTGCGCGCGCGGGCGGTCCCGATCCTCGTCGAAGGCTCCCCGGTGCTGCTGCTGTTCCTCGACGACGTGACGGCGGACCGCCGGCGCGCCGCGCTCGAACGGGCGTTCCTCCACGACCTGCGCAACGCCCTCGCCGCGCTGCTCGGCGCCGTCGAGGAACTCGAGATCGACCGGCCGCCGGCTCAGGCCGCGCTGGCCCGCGAGGTCCGCACGCTCGCCCGACGCCTGGCCCGCGAGATCGAGGTCCACCAGGCGTTGTCCGTCGAGCGGGGCGATCTGTCCCGTCGTCGCGGCGCGCTCGTGCGGCTCGACCGCGTCGTCGCGGAACTGGCGGACGCCGCCGCCCACCACCCGGCCGCGCGCGATCGCCGGCTGCGCCTGCCGGCGATGCCGCCCCGCGTCGAACTGCGCACCGAGAGCGTCCTGCTCCAGCGCGTCCTGTCGAACATGCTCGTCAACGCCCTCGAGGCCACGCCGCCGGGCGGCGAGGTACGCCTGGAGGTGTCCGTCGACAACGGGACGGTTGTCTTCTCCATCTGGAACGCCGGCGTCATTCCGGCCGCGGTCGTCCCGCGCGTGTTCCAGCGCCACTTCAGCACCAAGGAGGGTCTCGGCCGCGGACAGGGCACCTGGGTCATGAAACTGCTCGGCGAAACCCACCTCGGCGGCCGCGTCGATTTCACCACCTCCGAGACGGACGGCACCGTCTTCCGCCTCACCCTGCCGCTCGACGGCCCCGCCCGGCCCGAGGAATTCGCCCCGCCCGCCGGCAACCTGTACTGACCGCCGGCCGTCCGCCGCGTGCGACGGGACGCGCACCGGCGGCGTTCGCCGCGCGACGCCCCGACGGGAGCCGCAGGCGAACCGGACGTTGCGCAACGCCCGCATCCGGGGCCGGGGCGGCGCTTGGTTGCCGCGTCCGGCCGCGCTATGTTGCCGGCGCCGCGGGCGTCCGGCGGGGACGGCCCGGCAGGGAGAGCCCGCGATGAACGGCACCACCGGACTGCTCGACCTCGACGACGCCCTGGTGGCGTTGATCGATGTCCAGACCAACCACTTCCCCACCGTCGCCGACGGCCCCGTCGTGCTCGACCGGATCGCGCGTTTCGTCCGCGCCGCCCGGATCCTCGAAGCGCCGCTCGTCTGGACCGAACACCACCCGCGGGCGTTCGGCCCGACGCTGCCGGAGCTGTGCGGCGAGTTGGAGGGGATCGAGCCGATTCCGAAGATCTCGTTCGGCTGCTTCGGCGAGCCGCGGTTCGCCGATGCGATCGAGCGTTCCGGCCGCCGCACGCTGTACCTCGCCGGCACCGAGACCCACATCTGCATCGCGCAGACCGCGCTCGCCGCCCTGGCCCGCGGTCTGGGCGTCGTCCTCCCCGTCGACTGCCTCGGCGCCCGCCGGCCTCTCGACCACGCCACCGCGCTGCGACGCCTCGAACGGGCCGGGGCCGTGCTGTCGACGTGGGAAGCGATCGTCTACGAGTGGATGCGCGAGGGGCGGCACCCGCGGTTCAAGCAGGTCTTGCCGATCGTCAAGAGCGCGGGCTGATCGCCGGACTCCCTCCGCGACGGTCGGGCATGCTACCGTCCGTTCGATGTCGCGGTTCGCCCGGCGTCCCGCGGTCCGGCCGTCCGGCGGCCTGTGCGCCGTCTTGGCGCTCGCCGGTCTGCTCGCCGGCGCCTGCACCCGCCGGCAGCCCGCCGCGGCGGAGGCCACGTTCGCCGGGGACGGCGGGGCGCCGGCCGCCGCCTCCGGCGCGCGCTGGGTCCGCGAGGACGACCTGGCGGCGTGGCGTCGGGAGGCTGAAGCCGAGGCCGAGGCGAACCGCGCGCGCCGCTGCCCGCGCCCGCCGCTGCGCGGCGCCCCGCTCCCCGGCCGGGCCGACGACGACCTCGCCGCGCTCGTCGAACCGCCGGATGACCTGGCCGAGTGCGTCGACACGGTCGAGACGGCGCGTTCCGATCTGCGCAGGCTCCACCATCCGGTGGACGCCCCGCCGCCCGGCCTGCCGCGCCGCGTGCCGGGGTGGTGGCGCGCGACCGACGATCCCGACCTGCCGGCCGGGGTGATCGGCGAGGTGGTCCGCGCCTGCTCCGCCCTCCCCGCCCGGCTGCGCCGGGCGGTCGCCCACGAGGACTCCTGCTCGCCCTACGCGCCGGGACGCCGCCGCCTGCCGTCCCTGCTGCCGCCCGTGCGTCTGGCCCAGGCGATCGAGATCCTCGGGCGCGACGCGCTGGCGACCGGCCGCCCCGAACTCGCCGCCGATCTGGCGCTCGATGCCCTGCGCCTCGGCCAGGACCTGCGCCGCGGCCCGGTCCCCTGGCTCGTGGCGATCGTCTCGCTGGTCTTCACGGAAGCCGCCGCCGGCATTCTGCAAGAGCTGCTGGGGCGGCCGGAACCGCTGCCCGCGGGGTTGGCGGCGCGCGTCCTCCGGGAGCTCGAAACGCTGGCCGCGTCGGAGCCCGAGGCGGCGCCGTGGGTCGACGGCGAAACGCTCGGGACGACGCTCCAGGAACTGCTGCCGAAGCTGGCCGAGCCGGGCTGGCAGCCGCCGGGAGGGAAGGACGTCGGACGCGAACGAGGCGCGCCGCTGCCGGTCGCCCGCGGCCTGCCGCCGCGTGACCAGACGGCGCTGGCCTGGGCCGGCCTGCGGCGCATCCGCGACGCCTTCCGCGAGGTGTGCCCGCCGGGGACGCGGACGAGGGCCTGCATCGAGGGGTGGTTCGAGGCGGGCCGGCGGCTCGGCGAGGCGGCGCGGGACCCGGCCGCCGTCGCGGCGCTCGCGGCCGAGCTGCGGGCGGCGGCGGACGACGGGCGGGCGATCGCGGCGCTGCGCGAGCGCGCCGTGGCGGTGGTGGCGGGCGGCGGCGCGCCGCGGATGGCCCGCCAGTCGCCGCGGCTCCTCGCCGCGCCGCTGTGGACCGCCGGGCTGCGGCTCCTCGCCGCCTTCCGCGCGCTGGCGGACGACACCGCGAGCTGCCCGAGCCTCGATGCGTTCGCTCGACCGCCGCTCCTGGACGCGCGGGGCGACCCGACGACCGGGGGGCCGCTGGCGGTGGCCGCCGGGGCGGAACCGGGGCTCTACGTCGTCCGTGCGGATCTTCCGCTCCCGGGACCCGCCGACCCGAAGGCTCCGCTCGACCCCGGCCCCGTGGTCGTCCTGCGCTGCCCACGAGCGGAACCGTAGCGGCGCGCCGCCCTCGCTGCTCGCGACGCAGGAATCGACCGCTGGCATGCGCACCGCCTCGTCGCGGCGATGCGCCGCCTTACTCCCACTTCTCGTGCCGGACGATCTCGCTCAGCGGCTTGCGCGGCGTCGGCTTCGGCTCCCCGTCGGGGTACCCGACCGGCAGCACCTCGACGAACTTCATCTCCGGAGGCAGCGCGAGGATCCGGCCCACCTGGTCGGTGTCGATCAGCCCGACGTGGACCGTGCCGAGCCCCAGCGCATGGGCGGCGAGCGTGAGTTGCGACACGGCGAGACCCAGGTCGAACAGGAACCAGTCGCCAAGGGTCGTGGCGGCGCGGCCCTTGTAGAAGCCGGAGACGCCGGTCTGGGCGCAGGCGCAGATCAGCACCGGCGCCTGGCTCAGCGCCTTGCGCGCCGGGTTGCCTTCGGGGGTCGCCTCCGCAATCCGCTGTTTCGTGGCCGCGTCGCGCACCACCACGAAGCGCCAGCACTGCGTGTTGGCCCACGACGGCGCCTGCCGCGCCGCCTCGAGCAGCCGCTCGACGGTCGCCTCGTCGACCGGCCGGTCGGAGTACTTGCGGACGCTGCGCCGCTGCCGGATCGCCTCGAACAGGTCCATGCCACACCTCCCGCGCCTCGCCGACCCGCCGGTCGGCTCGCCTTCCACGTCGTCGGCGATCTGCGCACCGGATGCGGAGGCCGTCAAGATCACCGCCCGGCTCGACCGTGGCCCGGGGCGGGGCGCGATCTTCGGTCCGTGGGGGACGGAAGCGGGACGAACGTTCAACGGGGAGGCAGGCTACTCGCGGCAGCCGGGCGGGTAGTCCTCTCCGCTCTCCGGAGGTCGCGGGCCCGCCGGGTGCCGCCGGCGACTGCGGGCGGCGAACTCGGGGGCCTCCTTGAGCGCGTGGACGAGCAGACCGAACGAGCGGCGGAACACGTCCCGGCCCGACAGGCGCAGCCGCGCCGACTCGTCGCCCAGGTCCGGAAAACCCCGCTCGTCGGGACGCAGCCGTTCCCAGTTGCGGAACAGCCGCCCCCAGTCGCTCGCCAGCACGGCCTCCATCTGCCGTTCGGCGTGCCGCGGATACCAGTAGGCGTCGTGGTAGGTCACGCTGGCGAGGTAGGACCAGGGGGCGAGGACCGTCTTGAGCGTCCACTCGAGCGGTCGCTTGAGCGGACCCCAGTAGATGCGGTGCTGCATCCGGGAGGCGAAGGTCATCTTCTTGAACGGCCCGTCGAAGTGCCAGTTCTCCCGGGCGACGTCGGGGTCGCCGACGACCTCGATCTGCGACGGGTCGCCGCAGCCCAGGTTCATGTCGTGGGCCAGGCGGATGAACTTGATCGAGAGCGGATCGAAGCCCATCAGTTTCGCCGCGACCGCGTCGATCGCGACCTGGTCGGCCGAGGCGAGGATCACGTTCTTGACGTGCGGCGTCATGCACCGCGGTCCCGGGCCGTCGCCGGCGAAGGTGCCGTCCATCACCGCGAAGACACCGCGGTGGATCTTGCGCTGGATCATCAGCAGGTCGACCAGCGTCTCGTGGATCACCGGGTGGGTCCAGTGGCGTTTCTCGTTGAGCAGCCCGCCGAAGGCGTTCTTCATCGCGCCGGTGGTGGTGGTGAAGATGTGCGTCTTGACCGTCGGCAGGTGGATGATGTTCTCGCCGAGGAACCGGCGGGGGATGTGGAACCCCTGCGGATACACCTGGTTCAGCACGAGGAAGCGGTCCGCCAGGTCGCCGACCGCCTCCCGGATGTGAATCCACTCCTCGCCCTCGTACAGATGGATGTTCCGCAGGCCGTGCGCCTCGATCACCGCGCGCTGCTTGTTCTCGCGCTCGCCGAGGTGCGCATCGATCACGACGGTCCGGTTGTGGCAGGCGTGGATGAGCCCCGGGTCGTAGCCGTCGCGCCGGAGCGCCCGGATCACCCCGTCGAGCTGCCACGGCACGGTGGAGCTGCCGGGGAAGAAGAAGTGCCAGGAGATGTTGATCTTCAGCGCCGTGTCGGCGGATCGATCGATCACCTGCTGGTACCCGGCGAGGTTCATCAGGCGGTGGTAGTCCTCGAGGACGGTGCGCGGCGAGGTGCGAAGGATGGCGACCTTGCTGTTCATGCCGCGCACTATACGATCGGACCGGAGCGCCGACAACGACGGCCGGAGGTCGCGGTCGACGGTCGAGAGGACGCCCTTTACTTCCGCGACCCGGCGGACTAGGTCGTTGCCGGACGGGCCGGAGGAACCGGACCCGTTGCGGAGGAGGATCGATGACCAACGCCGCTCGACCGCCGACGTCCCACCCGCAGCTGCTCCGTTGGGTCGAGGAGATGGCCGCGCTGTGCCGGCCGGATCGCATCCACTGGTGCGACGGGTCCAGGGCCGAGTACGACCGGCTGTGCGAAGAGAGCGTACGTCGAGGTTCCTTCGTGGCCCTCGACCCGAAGAAACGCCCGAACTGCTTCCTGGTCCGGTCGCACCCCAGCGACGTGGCCCGGGTGGAGGACCGGACGTTCATCTGTTCCCGCCGACGGGAGGACGCCGGGCCGACCAACAACTGGACCGACCCGGAGGAGATGAAACGAACGTTGCGGGCCCATTTCGACGGTTCGATGCGGGGCCGCACGATGTACGTCATCCCGTTCAGCATGGGACCGGTCGGCTCGCCGATCGCACAGATCGGGGTGGAACTCACCGACTCGCCCTACGTCGTCGTGAACATGGCGATCATGACGCGCGTCGGCACCGCGGTCCTGGAGGTGCTCGGCCGCGACGGCTTCTTCGTCCCGTGCCTGCACTCCGTCGGCGCGCCGCTGGCACCCGGCCAGGAGGACGTTCCCTGGCCCTGCGATCCCAAGGTCAAGTACATTTGCCACTTCCCGGAGACGCGCGAGATCTGGTCCTATGGCAGCGGCTACGGCGGCAACGCGCTCCTGGGCAAGAAGTGCCTGTCGCTGCGGATCGCCTCGGTCATGGCGCGGGACGAGGGATGGCTGGCCGAGCACATGCTGATCGTCGGGATCGAGGATCCCCGAGGTCGCAAGACCTACCTGGCCGGCGCGTTCCCCAGCGCCTGCGGCAAGACGAATCTGGCGATGATCCGGCCGCCGCGGGGTTTCGAGGGCTGGCGGGCGTACACGGTGGGTGATGACATCGCGTGGATCAAGCCGGCGACCGACGGCACCCTCCGCGCGATCAACGCCGAATCCGGTTTCTTCGGCGTGGCGCCCGGCACGTCCTGGGAATCCAACCCGATGGCGATGGAGACGCTCCGCGAGAACGTCATCTTCACCAACGTCGCGCAGACCGATGACAACGACGTCTGGTGGGAAGGCCTCGGACCGCCGCCGAAACACGCCCTCGATTGGCAGGGCAAGGACTGGACGCCGGACGCGGACCGCCCCGCGGCGCACCCGAACTCGCGCTTCACCGCCCCGGCCCGGCAATGCCCTTCGATCGACCCCGCGTGGGAAGACCCGGCCGGCGTGCCGATCGGCGCCTTCCTGTTCGGCGGCCGGCTGTCCAGGACCTTCCCGCTGGTCTTCGAGGCCTGCGACTGGAAGCACGGCGTTTTTCTCGCCGCGACGATGGGCTCGGAAGCGACGGCCGCGGCGTTCCACCAGGCATCGATCCGCCGCGACCCCTTCGCGATGCTGCCCTTCGCCGGCTACAACATGGCCGACTACTGGGCGCACTGGCTGCGGCTGGAAGAGCGGGGATGCCCGCTGCCGCGCATCTTCCGCGTCAACTGGTTCCGCAAGGACGACCAGGGCCGGTTCCTCTGGCCCGGCTACGGCCAGAACATGCGGGTCTTGCGCTGGATCACCGAGCGCGTGCGCGGGGAGGGTGGCGCGGTCGACAGCCCGTTCGGCCGCGTCCCGCGCCACGAGGATCTGTGCTGGGATGGCCTGGAATTTCCGCGGGAGGCGTACCGGCGGCTGGTCGAGATTCCGCGCGCGGGGGCGCGCGCGGAGGCGGACGAGCTGCAGGCCTTCTTCGCGCGGTTCGGGGATCGGCTGCCGGCCGAGATGGAGCGCCAGCGCGCGGCGCTGGCGGCCCGCGCCGAAGCGATGCCCGAGGTCTGGGCGCCGGAGTAGCCGCGTTCGGGATCGACGGAGAACGCCGCCCGGCCTGCGATCTTCGCCGGGCGACCAGGGGGAAGACAGATGCTCGCACGCCGATCCGCTTCGCTCCCACGCTCGCCCGGCCCGACCCGCCGGGGCGCCGTTTTCCGGCCGGCCCTGGCGGCCCTCGTTCTCGCGACGAGCCGTGCCGCCGCCCAGGAAGCGGTGACGCTCGACCAGTACCGCCCCGCGCCGCTCGCCGACGACGGCTTCGCGATTTCCCGGCCGAGCGACCTGGGACATCTGCGCGGCGGCCTCCGACTCGACTTGGACTACGCGATGAACCCGCTGGTCTACGAGGAGGACGTCGGGCGCGCCTCGACCGAGGTCGGCGCGGTCGTCCGCGACCACCTCGTGCTCCGGCTCGTCGGCACGCTCGGACTGTTCGACCGACTCGTCCTGTGGGTCGGCCTGCCGCTGAACCTGTTCATGACCGGCCATCGCTACGAGGGGCTGCCGGAGCCCGACGGGACGCGCCCCGGCGACCCGTACCTCGGAGTTCGCGGCCGGATCTGGGGGGCGCCCGACGATTGGTTCGGCTTCGGCGCCCAGGCCGCCGTCAGCGCGCCGCTCGCCCATGCCGCGGACGACGACATCTGGTTTTCCGGCGAGCAGGACTTCGCCGGCGTGGCGACGCTGCTGGCGGAGCTGCGCTGGCGCTACGTGGTCGTCGCCGCCAACGTCGGCGCGCGGTTCCGCCGGCCGTCCGACGTGACGACGACCGAGATCGGCCAGGAGTTCGTCTGGGGTCTCGGCCTCGCCTTCCCGATCCTCCCCGGAACGCTCGCCGCGTACCTCGAGACCTACGGGGCGACGACGTTCGCGACCTTCGGGGCGCGCGAGGCGACGCCGGTCGAGCTGCTGGCGGGGGTCCGGGTCTGGGAGGGCCACGGCCTGTCGGTTTCGGCCGCCGCCGGGGCCGGCCTGGTCCGCGGCTACGGCGCGCCGGACGTCCGCGGGGTGGTCTCGATGTCCTGGACGCTGCCCGCGGAAGACGCCGCGGCGGCGGGTCCTTCGACCGACTTGCACGGCGACGACTTCCGCGTCATGCTAGGCGGGTCGAGTGGACGGAGCGGCCCGCCGGAGGCCGCAGGGAGGTCTTGATGCTCGTACGGTGGATGCGACAGGTGCGCAAGCTGCGCCCGTGGATGGTCGCGGTGGCGCTCGCCGGCGGCGGCGCCTTCGCCTCGTGCGACAGCGGCGGCGACGACGACCGCGACGCGACCGCCGACGTGCCGGCCGACACCGCCGGCGACGCCGCTGCCGACTGCACGCCGGCCACGTTCTACGGTCCCGCGACCTGCACGTCCGACACGCAGTGCATCGTGAACTACGGCCCCGGCTGGTACTGCGACCCGACGCCGCTGACCTACGACGACGGCTGCGGTCACACGGTGGAGTGGGGCCGCATCTGCCGGGAGGGGACGGCCGCCGACGCGGACGCCGACGTCCCCGACGTCGTGGAAGACGTCCCGGCCGACGTCTCCGACGACGTCCCGTCGGACTTCACCGCCTACTACGGTCCGCCGCCCGCCGATGGCGGTCCCGACGCCGCGGACGACACCCCGGCCGCCTACTACGGCCCCGCCCCGGCGGACGGCGGCGGCGACGCGGCAGACGACACCCCGGCTGCCTACTACGGCCCCGCCCCGGTGGACGGCGGCACGGAGGACGGCGAGCCCCCGATGCTGTACGGACCGATGCCGTCCGATGCCGGCAGCGACGATTCCGGCCCGGCCACCTTCTACGGTCCGATGCCGGTCGATGGGGGCTGAGGCCTGCCGGACCGCGCGCACCGGCCCCGGAGCCCCATGAGCGACCCGTCCGAACCGACGTCCGCAACCGCGCGCCCCGCCGTGCCCGCCGCCCCGCCCGACGCCGACCGCTGGAGGAGGCACGCGGAGCAGATCGGCGGGTTGATGCGGGACCACCCGCTGCGCTATCTGTTCCTCGAGATCACCCGGCGCTGCAACCTGGCCTGCGCCTATTGCGGCTCCTCCTGCCTGCCGACCGACACCGCGAAGGAGCTGACGATCCCGGAGTGGCTCGAGCAGATCCGCCAGGTGGCGGCGGACTTCGAGGCCCGCCGCGTGATGGTGGCGGTGACCGGCGGCGAGCCGCTGTTGCGCGAAGGGGTCTTCTCCATCTTCGCCGAACTGCGCCGGCTCGGGTTCCCCTACGGCATGGTGTCCAACGCCCGCCTGCTCGACGCCGCCGCGGCCCGCGAGATGGTCCGCTGCGGCATCGGCTCGATCTCCCTGTCGATGGACGCCCCCCCGGACCTCAACGACCGCCTCCGCGGCCGCGGTTCGACGCTGGCCGTCGCCGAGGCGATCCGCCACCTGCGCGCGGCGGGCTACCAGGGGAAGCTCGAGATCATCACCACCGTCACCCGGCCGGTGATCCCCGTGCTGCCTCAGGTCCGCCGGATGGTCGCCGAGGCCCGTGTCCCGCTCTGGCGCCTCGGGATCGTGATGCCGATCGGCCGCGCCGCCGAGCGGCCCGACCTGGTGCCCGGGCCGCCCGAGGTCCGCCGGCTGCTCGAGTTCGTCCGCGACGCCCGCGCCGACGGCCTGCTGCCCAAGCCGGAGTTCTGCGAGGAGGGGTACGTCGGCGACGAGTTCGAGGGGATCGTGCGGCCGTATCTCTCGCAGTGCCGCGCCGGGATCACCACGGGCGGCATCCTGCGCGACGGCTCGATCGGCGCCTGTCCCGAGTTGGGCCCGACGTTCGCCCAGGGGCACGTTTCCCGCGACCGGTTCCGCGACGTCTGGCGCGATCGCTACCAGGTGTTCCGCGACCGGACCTGGGCCCGCGGCGGCGCCTGCGCCGACTGCGAGGCGTGGGACCGCTGCCGCGGCGGAGCGTTGCACCTGCGCGAGCGGCCGGGCGCGGAGATGCTGCGCTGCCTGCACTTGATGCTGCGGGAGGCCGCGCGGCCGGCCGCGGCCGAAAGCGCGATGGCGCGGGAGCAACGCGGCGCCGTGGTCGGCGGCTCCGTCCCCGCGACCGTCCGCGTCCGGGCGAAAGAGCCGCCGGCCCGCAAGGCGCGGGCCCGCAAGGTCTTGCCAGCCCGCAAGGCCCTGCCGGCCCGCAGGCCCGCGGCCCGCGGCCGCCGCCCCGCCGCCTCCTGAGGCCGCTCGCGATCCGCCTGGATCGTTTTCCACCGCAGGACGTAGGGTAGCCGGCGAAAGGAGTGCGCATGGCCTTCCGTTCCGCCTTCCGCATCGCCGTCCTCGTCCTGTGCTTTACCCTGCTGCTCGCCGTCTGTACGCCGCCCGGCGCCGGCGGATCCACGCCCGTCCCGGAGGGCGACCCGACGCCCCGGCCGAGGCCGGCGGCGGGCGCCGGCGGCGCGACGGCGGCCGCCGGTTTCGGCGAGTTCTACGCCTACGAGCCGCCCCGCTACACCCCGGCCGGCTCCGTTCCCTCTCTGCCGCTCGACCTCGACGACGTGGAACTGCCGGACGAGTTGGCCGGGAGGTACGGTCTCGACGACGCCGCCCGCGAGCGGCTCGCGGCGCTCGGCTTCGTGGTCACCGTCCCGCCGCAGAACCGCGCGGACGACTTCGCCACGTTCTACCAGCGGGCGAACCAGGCCGGCCTGCCGATCTTCGTCACCGCCGACACGGCGCTCCATCTGTACCACCTGGTCTTCGACGCCTTGCTGATGGCGATCGAGGAACAGCAGTTCGCCGGCGACCTGACGCGGATGGTCGAGTTGCTCCGCGCGCGGGCCGCGGCCGCCGCCGCCGGCGGCGACGCGCTCGCCGACGCGGCGCTCGGGAACCTCGCGTTCTGCGACGTGACCCTCGCACTGCTCGACGAGCGGCACGCGCCGGACGCGCGGGTCGCCGAGGCGGTGCGGACCGAGCTCGGGAACATCGCGCGGCATGCCGGGCGCGTCGAAAGCGCCGTGTTCCGCTACCAGGAAGACTTCTCCCAGTACGTCCCGCGCGGCCACTACACCCGCACGCCGACGCTGACGAAGTACTTCCAGGCGATGATGTGGATCGGCCGCATGTCGTTCCTGCTCAAGGCGCAGGGCGACCCCGCCCCCGAGGGGTTCGTGTCGCCGGAGGCGGCGCGGAGGATGGCGCGGCAGGCGGCCCTGCTGGCGACGTGGCTCGACGAGGCGCGGGACGGCGACGTTCCGGCGGCGACGCTGTGGGAGCGCATCTACCGGGTCACCGCCTTCTTCGCCGGCTTTTCCGACGACCTGACGCCCGCCGAGACGCTGCCGGCGGTGCGCGAGGTGCTGGCGGCGGCCGAGGGGTGGCGGGCCCTGAACGACCCCGCGACCGCCGACCGCCTCCGCGCCCGGCTCGCCGCGCTCCGCTCGCCCCGCATCTACTCCGGCACCGGCGGCGACGCCCTCGCGCTGCCGATCGACGCGGCCGGCGACCCGAACGCCCTGCTGGAGACGGTCGCGGCGACCACCGGCGTCCGGCTGATGGGCCAGCGCTACACGCCCGACGCGGACCTGATGGGCCGGCTGACCTTCCCGACCGTCGGCCCGCCGAACCGGTCGTTCGAGCCGCCGCCGCTCACGCTGGTCGTCACCCCGGATGGCCCTGCGCGCGGTTTCTCCCGCGGCCTGGACCTGATGCACCTGCTCGGCGCGCCGCGCGCCCAGCCGATCCTCGCCGAGTTGGGCGACGACGCCTACGAGCGGTTCGACGAGGCGCTGGCGCTGGCGGCACGGGCGCTGCCGCCGTCGGCGGACGACCCGACCTGGCAGCAGAACCTGTACTGGGCCTGGCTGCGGGTCCTCGTCGAGTACGTCGCGCCGCGACCGGTGCCGACGCAGCCGTTCGAACGCTCGGAAGCCTGGACCGCGCGCACGATGACCGCGGCGCTCGCCTCGTGGGCCCAGCTCCGCCACGACACGATCCTCTACGTCAAGCAGCCGTACGTCATCGAGACCACCTCGGCCCATCGCGAGCCGCCGCCTCCGCCGCCGCCCAAGGGGTTCGTCGAGCCGCACCCCGAGCTCTTCGCGCGCCTGATCGCGCTCAACGAGATGACCCGCCGCGGCCTGGCCTCGCTCGACGCCCTGCCCGCGGCGGCCGACGAGACGCTGGGCGAGTTCGGTGAGGTGCTGGCGACGCTGCGCGACCTGGCGATCCAGGAGATCGAGGACCGCGCGTTCGACGCCGCGGACAACGAGTTCCTCTCGTCCTTCGGCGACCGCTGCGGCCGCCTGCTGGACCGCATCGCCGCGCTCCACGTGCCGCCGGCCGACGAGTACGGCGAGCGCGGCACCAGCGCGGTGGACACCTCGAGCGTACTGGTCGCCGACGTGATGACCAACCCGGGCAGCCGGGAGGTGCTCGAGGAGGGGACCGGCTGGCTGGAGCCGCTGATCGTCGTGATGCGCGCGCCGGGCCGCGGCGACCGGATGGCGGCGGTGGGTCCGGTCCTGTCGTACTACGAGTTCCGCTGGCCGATGAGCGACCGCCTGACCGACGAGAAGTGGCGCCGGACGCTCGCCGACGCCGACGCCCCCGCACCGCCGCCGTGGGTCGACGCATACCGGATCGACGGGCGTTCCCCCCGCCGTTGACGAGAAGTCCAGGGCGCAATAGCCTCGTGCCGAGAACGGCAACGGACGACCCGGGCGCGGGACGCGCCGGCGACGGCCGTCACGAGCTGCGATGGGGCGCATCCATCGGCTGCGACGGCCTGCTGTTCCACATCCACGCCTTCCATCCGACGCTCGCGCTTCAACCGCACCTGCAGTCCGTGTACCGCACCGACCTCGGCTCGGTCGGCGCCGGTCTGGACGCGCTGCTGTTCTTCCATTTCCGCGATGAGATGGTCGGCGACGACGGCCACACGGTTTCCGTTCCCCCGCTCGCCTCGGGCGTCTCGATCTGCCTCCGCTGGACGATCGGCCGGGCGGCCTGGTGAGGCCGCGCGCGGCCCCGCTTCGCGGGCCGGACCGTCCCGCGCTCGGAGATGAGAACCTGACAAACGCGGATCCGTGTTGTATGAAGGGTGTCCGAAGGCGGTTCCCCAGTTCGAAGGCGAGTTCGACACGGTTGACGGTGGAACCGACCATTTCGCAGAGGAAAGGAGAAGAGATGTTCGCGACAGGAAATCGAAGGCTGGGCTGGCTTGCGGCGGCGGTCGTCTGGAGTGTCTCCGGAGTCGCAATGGCGCAGGAACCGACGGTGGAAGCGGCCGGAGCGGGGTACGCACGGCCGTTCTACGTCGGCCTCGGGATCGGCGGCGTGTTCGGAATCTCCGGCGGCGGCGGCTCGATGTTCCGGATCGAGGAAGACATCGGGTATCACGTCTGGTCGCCGGGCAGCCACCCCGGGCTGTTCATCGGCCTGCTGGCGAACCAGGCGTTCAAGGAGAATTACGTCTGGGCGGACATCGATGCCCGCGTCGGCTTCGACATCAACGTGTACGACTGGGGTTCGGGCATGCTGCTCATCACGCCGGGCCTGGCCCTGGGCGTGGCGATCTCGCACTTCAGCTACACCGATCCGTGGATGGGCAACGAAGTGTCGGACACCACGGCGCTGTTCGACATGATGTTCCACGGCGAACTGCGCGCCGTGCTGGTGGACGGCCTGCTGACCGTCTGGTTCCGCCCGCTCGGGCTGGAAGTCGCGGCGCGGGACGGCACCTCCGTGAACTGGGACCTCAACGCCGGCGTGCTGTTCAACTTCTAGACCACCCCACCCGCCGGGGCAGCGCCGTCGGTCCGGCAACGCGCCGTTCGCCTCCCGTTGGTCCGCCCGACCCTCGGGCCGCCCCCTACGGAGTTCGGCCCGCGCCGGCCGGAACCGCGACGAGCAGGTCGATCGCAAAGGTCACGTCGAGCGCCTCCAGTCGGGCGAGGCGCTGCTGCACGCCGGCCCGGCCGGCCCGATAGGTGACGGCCAGCAGGTCCGCCAGCGCGGCGTGGTCGAGCCGCCGGCGGGAGCGCGCCGTCACCCGCCGCGCGAGCCGGAAGTGCGGCGCCAGCGCCGCGAGCAGCCCGGCCGTCCGGTCCCGCCGGTCCGCGCGGCCCTGCACCGCCTCGCGCAGCTCGGCGAGATCGTCCGGCGCCGGCACGCCGAGCACCAGCCGGCCGTCCGGGGCGAGCAGCCGGGCGTACTCGGCAAGATGGCGGCGCGCGGCGACGGCGCACACCACGGCGAAACGCCCGCCGGCGAACGGCAGGCGCCGGTCCGCATTGGCGACGATCCAGCGCCCCGCGGGAAGCGATCGCGCCGCGAGTTCGACGGCGGGCGTGGAGATATCGACGCCCCACGGCTCGATGCCGAGTGTCGCGTGCAGCCGGCGAAGCAGGAAGCCCTCGCCGCAGCCGGCATCCAGGACGCGAGCGCCGGCCGCGACACCGGCCTCCCGGAGCAGTTCCACGACGCGGTCGGCGACGGCGTCCGCCGCACCGGCCTCGACGAGTCGCCGGCGCGCGAGCACCACCGCCCGGGAATCCCCCGGATGCCGCGACCGTCGGTCCTGCACCAGCAACAGGTTGACGTGGCCCGACCGGGCGCGGTCGAACGAGTGCCCCGCGGGGCAGCGGACCGTGCGCTCCCCCCACGCCAGCGGCGCGCCGCAGCCGCGCACCGGGCAGACGACGATCCCGGCGTCCCGATCGTCCGCCGCGGACGGTGTCACCGACGGTGTTCCCGGCCCCATCGCCGGACAATCTAGCAGAGCGCGGCCGCGTCCCGCCACGCCCCGGCTCCCGCCGGGCGACCCCGCCGGTTCCGCGCCGCGCCGCCCGCGCCTCGGGTGTATCATCGCCACCCAGGCGATCATGACTTCCCGATTCCGCCGCCTCGCGCTGCTGCTTCTCCCGGGCCTGACGCTCGCCAGCGCCGTCCGGGCCGCGCGCGCCGCGGACCGCGTGATCCCTCCGGGACAGGAGGCGCTGGTCGAGACCATGCTCGGGGGCGGGGCGGAGGAATTGCCCGGCGGCTGCCGGCTGCAGGACGCCGCGATCGAGCCGCAACGCATCGTCGCCCGCTACGCCTGCGCGACCGGCACGGTCGGGATCGATCTCGTCGACGCCGAGGATGCCGCGGCGGGCGCACGCCGCACCGCCCGGTTCGCCCTCCGGCCGCGCGGCGATCCGCCGGCCGGCTTCCTCGAGGCGCTCGAGGCGCGCCTCCGCGCGAGCGAGGGCCCGTTCCTCTGGCATCGCCCGGACGTCCCGCGGGCGGCCGGCGCCGCAGCGGCTCCGAGCCGCCGCGACACCGCGGACCGGCCGGCTCGACGCGGTCGATTCCCGTGGGTCCTGGCGGCCGGCCTCCTCCTGGCCGGCGCGGGGCTGATCGGGGCGCGACCGCGCGCGCGGCATGCGGGCCTCGCCTTCGCGCTGTGGGGCGGCGCGCTGGCGCTGCGGGCGGCCTTCGGCCCGTGGGGACCGTTCCACGTGAACGGCCAGGGGCCGGCGTGGCTGGCGGCGGCCATCGCCGGCTCGGGAAGCCTGGAACACTACGGCCCCGGCTACGCCGAGCTGTTCGGCCCGGTCGCCCGCCTGTGGCCCGGGTCACCGGACACGGCGATCTTCCTGGCCAACGCGATGCTCTGCGCGGCGATCCCCGCGCTGGCCTGGGTCGCGGCGCGGCTGCTGCGGCTCGACGCGCGCGTCGCGCTCGGCGCCGCCGTGCTGCTGGCGTTCGACCCGGTCTCCGTCCGGCTCGGGGCCACCGAGTCGTACCTGCCCTCGATTGCGGCCCTCACGCTGGGCGCCGCGGCGCTGCTCCTCGCGGCGGTCCGTTGCGCCGAAGGGCGCCGCCGGTGGGTGGCCGCGGCGTTCGGCCTCGCCGCGGCGCTGCTCGGCGCGCAGGCGACGCGCATCCATCCACTGGCTTGGGGTCCCGTGGCGCTCGTTCCGGCCGTCGTGCCGGCCGCGCCCGACCTCCCGTCCGGGCGGCGGCGGCTGTGCTGGACGGCCGCCGCCGTCGCGCTGGGGGGCGCGACCGTCGCGCTCGTCTCGGGCGACGTGGTCCTCGAGGTCCTCGACCGGCTGCGGGCCGGCGCGCTGATGCGACCCGCGGCTCCCTCGTGGGGCCTGCCGCTGTTCGTCGCCGCACTCGTCGCCGCCGCCGTCCTCGCGACGTGGCGGCGCCCGACGCGCCGGCTGGTGCTGGCCGCGGCGCCGGCCGTGTTGTACCTGGCGACGACGGCGCCGAGCTTCGCGCAGAGCGCGATCGCCCTACACGCCTACGCGCGGGTCTTGATCGCCCTCCCCTTCCTGGCGCTCGGCGCGCACGTCCCGCGCCGCGCCGCGCTTCCCGTCACCGCCGTGCTGGCGCTGGCCCTCGTCGTCGGCGGCGCCCCCGTCGTCCGGGCGCGGACGACGGAGCACGAGGAGTACCGCTGGCTGCGCGAGCGCCTGTCCGCGCTGCCCGCGGGCTGCTACGTGGCGCACGTGTCGCACGCGGGGAGCCGGACGCTGTACCTGCCGGTCTTCCCCCCGCGGCATCCGCTGCCGTTCGGCGAGGGAGAGGCGTTCGACCCAGGTCTGCTCGCCGGCGGCCGCTGCGTGGCCTACGTGCACGGTTCGATCTGCACCAGCCCCGAAGGGCGGGCGGCGTGCGCGGCGTTCGAGCGGGACCTGGAGTTGGAGGTCCTGGCGCGCACGACGTTCCCCGCGGCACCGAGCTTCGACGTTCTGCCGTACGATCGGGCGCGCGTGGAGTGCCGGGTGGCGCGCGTGCGGGGACCGTCCGGCGCGCGGGAGGCGCCGGGCCACTTGCCCCGGGGGCCGTCCGGCCGGTAGACCGCGCCGGCGACGGCCGAACGGCCGCGCCGCGCGTGGAGTGGCGGGGCCGGCTCCGTCGTGAACGGGCGGCCCGGCGGTTCCGGTCAGGGCGGGCGGGCGGCGCGCGCGAGCGCCTGTTCGAAGTCGCGGACCAGGTCGTCCAGGTCTTCCAGGCCGACCGAGACCCGGACCAGGTCCGGCGCCACCCCCGCCGCCCGCTGTTCCGCCTCGGAGAGCTGGCGGTGCGTGGTGCTCGCCGGATGCACGACCACGGTGCGCGAGTCGCCGATGTTCGCCAGGTGCAAGGCCAGTTCCAGCGACTCGACGAATCGCCGGGCCGCGTCGCGACCGCCGCGGACCCCGAACGACAGCAGCCCGCCGAACCGCCCGCCGAAGTGCGCGGCCGCCCGCGCATGCCCCGGGTCGTCCTCCAGCCCCGGGTAGCGGACCCAGGCCACGGCGGGATGGGCGTGCAGCCAGCGGGCCAGCCCGAGCGCGGTCTCGCAATGCCGCGGCACCCGCAGGTGGAGCGTTTCCAGCCCCTGGAGCAGCAGGAAGGCGTTGAACGGCGAGAGGCACGGTCCCAGATCGCGCAGGTACTGCATCCGGACCTTGGCCGCGTAGGCCCGGGGCCCGAAGCGCTCGACGAAGTCCAGGCCGTGGTAGCCCGGGTCGGGACCGGTGATGCCCGGAAAGCGCCCGCCGGCGCGCCAGTCGAACCGCCCGCCGTCGACGATCGCCCCGGCGATCGTCGTGCCGTGCCCCGCGAGGTACTTCGTCGCCGAGTAGACGACGACGTCGGCGCCGTGGTCGAGCGGCCGGAACAGGGCGGGGGTGCAGGAGGTGTTGTCGACGACCAGCGGCACGCCGAGGTCGTGGGCCAGGGCGGCCAGGGCGGCCACGTCCGGGATCGCCAGCCCGGGGTTGGACAGCATCTCGCAGAACACGGCGCGGGTCGTACCGTCCGCGGCGCGACGAAGGGCGGACGGGTCGTCGCCGGGGACGCAACGGACCTCGAGTCCCAGGCGGCGCAGCGTGTTGGCGAACAACGCGCGCGTGCCGCCGTACAGCTCGGCGGTGGAGAGGACCGAGGCGCCCGCGCCGGCCAGGGGCAGCAGGGCCAGGGCGATCGCCGCCTGGCCGCTGGCCACCGCCACCGCCTCGACCCCGCCCTCCAGGAGCGCCAGCCGCCGCTCGACCGCGGCCACCGTCGGATTGCTGATCCGCGTGTAGATGTGACCCTCGTCGAGCAGATCGAACCGCCGCGCGGCGGTTTCGGCGTCGGGGAAGACGAACGCCGCGGTCTGGTGGATCGGCACCGCGGCGGCACCCGCGGCGGGGTCGGGGGACTGCCCTCCCGTGACGCACAGCGTGCCGAAGCCGAAGCGCCGGTGGTCGATCATCGTCCGGCCTCCTTCGACGCCCCGACAGGCGTCCGCGGAAGGTTCCGCCGGGACGGCCGGGGAGTCAAGCGCGCGGCCGGGCGCGGGTGCTACGAATCGAGGAACAGGTCGATCACGCCGTCCGCGTCGAATCGCAGATCGAGGTACAGCGTGGAATAGAGATTGTAGAACGGGTTGTAGTAGGTCGAGTCCGGCGCGAGCTGGGGACTCACCGTCTCGTAGCCCAGGCCGATCTCCAGCGCCGGGAGCGGCGTCAGGGTCAGTTCGACCCCGAAGGCCGAGGCGTGCCGCCGGTCGGTGGCTTCCACCGGTTGGTACGAGATCCGGGGATCGTCCGCCTGGATCGGATACAACCAGTCGACGACGTGTTCGAACCACGCCGAGGCCCCGAGCCATTCGAGCGGGGCATAGGACAGGTCGACACCGTGCTGGATCCGGCCGCGCACGTTGCGGACGCCGGTGTTGAGGAACTCGTCGCAGCCGCCGCCGTCCGAGACGCACGTCGGAATCAGCGGCGTCTCGAACTGCGCGGTGGTCGTCTCGTGCAGGTAGCCGGTGCCGCGGACGTGATAGGCGATCGTCAGCTCGCCGTGCAGGTCGAAGGTCCGCGCGACGCTGATCCCCGGCCCGATGCCCATCACGAGCGTGCGGGCCCAGGAGACCTTGCTCGTCGGCAGCGTCAGGATCAGGTCGGCCGAGAGGTCGATCCCGACGACCGGGATCGTGTAGAAGCGGCGCGCGCGGGTCGAGAGCCGCAGGTCGCGGAACACCGTCTCGTTCGCGTAGGTGTTGTCGTCCGCCTCGGTCAGCTCGCGGGTCAGGTCGAAGGCGGCGCCGGCCGACCAGATCTCGTCGAACCACCAGCGGAAGGTGAAGCCGAACTCCATCGCGTAATACGGGTTCCAGCTCATCCGGGCGGTCTTGTCGAAGCTGTCGAGCGTGGCGACGTTCCGGTAGCTGAACTGCGTGCCGCGCCAGGGCGCCGCCCCCTCCTCTTCCACCGGCGCCTCCCCGGTCAGGTCGATCTCGCCTCCGCCGCTGTCCGGCGCCGCGGCCCACGGCTCCCCGGGGCCATCGATGAACTCGTCTGCCGAATCCGCCCCCGGGGCGCCACGGCCTTCCGCCGCCGCTCCGGTCTCGCCGGCCGCCGCGACGGCGGGCGTCGCCAGCGCCGCGAGCCAGGCCAGCCGGCCGATCCAGCACGCTTCGCACGTTCGGGACGTCGTCACGGCTTCCATCCCTCCCGCGGCCCGCGCGGCCGGCCTACTCCGGCCCCTCCGCGGGCTCGAAGGGCGGCGGGGCGCAGCCCGCCGCCCGCAATGCCGACATCATCGCCGCCACGTACGGCGGCCGCACCTCGTCGCGCCACCGCGGCCAGCCGCCGCGGTCGACGTAGGCGATCATCCGGTCGAACTCCGCCGCCGCGAAGACGTACTCGCCAAGCTCCAGCGTCCGACGGATCGGGTCGAACGCCGCCGGGATCGAGCGCGGCTCGCCGAAGCGCGCCGCCAGCTCCGCCGCCGCGGCGCGGTTGCGGAACCCCTCCGGCTGCTGTCGGAACGCCGCCGGGTCCCGCGGGAACGGCCACCGCGCGTAGAGCGCCCCGAGGAACCCCCAGCGGGCGCGACCCGCGATCGCGCCGTGCAGGTCGCCCAGGCGCCGCGGGTCCGGGATGCACCACCCCGCCAGCGACGTCCGCGGGGCCGGGTCCGCTCCCGGCACGCGCAGCACCGTCGCCGCCCGACAGAAGTCGTCGGCGAAGAAGAGCAGGCGTTCCAGGAGCAGCAGGTCGGTTTCGATGTGGAAGAAACCGAACGCCACCGTCCCGTGGCTCGCCGAGCGGAAGGCCAGCGGCATCGGTCACGGGCTCAGTCCCACACGCCCCGCCGCTCGGGTTGGCCGAGCTGGTAGGCGTAGACGGCCTCCCGCAGGTAGGCCGGAACGCTGAGGTACCGCTGGAGCTGCATGCACGACAGGTTCGAGCTGCAGTCGCAGGCGTAGTTCTCGCTCATGTTGCAGCCGGGGATCCCCTCCGGATGCTCGCTGCCGTCGGAGGCGACGTACCGCACGTTGGGGTCCCACCGGACGATTGGCCGGCCGGTGCCCGGGGCGTAAACCAGTTCGGGCCAGTCGCCGGCGGTGTCGCCGTCGAGGTCGGGGCCCGGCGTCGTCTCGTACGCCCGGGCGAGCAGCTCGTTGGCCCACTCGAGCACGCGCGCGGCAATCCCCTTCTGCACGGTCTTGCCGAAGACCGTCTCCTTGCCGAAGGTCTGCGCGACGTACACCTTGCCGTCCGGGGAGTGGAACTCGATGTACTGGCGGAGACCAGGATCGGGATCGAGGCCCTTCTCGTAGACGCGCAGCTGGTCGAGCCAGTTCATCTCCTCGTTCTCGAACAGGAACAGCATCGTCCAGGCGATCAGGAACTTCTGCTGTTCCCAGCCGAGCTGCGGGTCGAGGACCGCGGTGTGCTCGGGCGCCAGCGGATGGAACGGGTCGCTGGTCGGGAGGTGGTACGAGCTGCAGATCGTGGTCTGTTCGGCGGGGAAGCAGACCTCGGGCTCGGCCGTCCACCAGGTGGTCCAACCGATCGGGCCCCGCGAGTAGCGCTCGAAATCGACGATCGGGTCGCCGTCCTCGTCCGCGATCACGCGCGGCCCCTTGAGCACCTCGTCGCCGGTCAGGGCGTTGGCGAACCAGCGCCGGAAGCCGTCGGGGAACAGGTCGGCCATCGACACGGCGCGGTAGCGCGGGTCGACGAAGTCGTTGCGGGTGCTGCTGATGAAGTTGTCGACCGACTCGGCCATCAGGATCGCGACGTTCATCTTGTCGTAGTACGAGCCGGAGTTCAGCGTGTACCAGGTGTCGTACTCGCCGTGGTCCTCGGAGAGGAGGTTCTCGACGAGCTTGCCGCCGGGGCTGGCGGTTCCGCCGGCCGCGGTGATCCCGTTGGGGATGATGACCTTGGTCCCGCCCGGGTTGTCGACGGTGTCGCGCGCGGAGCGAAGGAAGTCCTCCCAGGGGCGGAAGAAGTGCGGTCCGACCTCGGGCCGCTGCGCCTGGCGGGCGAAATGGTCGAAGGCGAGGCCGGCGGCGACGACGTTCTCGGGGAAGAAGGTCGCGATGTAGGGCCAGAGCGAGCCGAAGTGCAGGCCGTCCTCGAGCGCGTAGTCCTCGTAGATGTTGCGGATCAGGCCGAGGCCCTTGGCGCCGTCGCGGATCTTGGCGTTGTAGCGGGCGAAGATCCGGTCGGCCGGGCCGCGCACGGTGAACGACATCCGGTTGCGGCGGTAGGTCTCGAAGACCTGCCAGGTCTCCTGCGAGGTGATGAGGAAGTTGAAGATCTCGTACGGGTCGGCGCCGTTGTCGTGGCGGTAGACGGAGACGTTGCCGAGGTCGGCCCAGGAGTCGGTGCCGAAGCCGTAGGGGATGCGCGTCCGTCCTTCGCGGTCGATCGACGGCCCGCCGCGATAATACTGCCCGGCCTCGGCGACCGTCGGGAAGCGCTGCTCGGTCCACTGCACGTAATCGACCCGCGGCTGCTTGCAGCGGGTCCATCGGCCATCGACCTGCACGATCAGCCCGTCGAGCAGCGGATGCCACTCGCCCATCAACTCCTCGTTCCAGTCGGGCGGCTCGAACAGCCACGGGTCGACCTCGACGCAGTCGTGGATCATCCCGAGCTTCGTCTGGAGCTGGGAGTAGTGGTAGTCGTCGTTGGTGGTCGGGTCGCCGTCGTCGAGCGAGTGGCGGATGCCGAGGATGCCGCCGAAGTTGTCCATCTTGTCGAGCGCGGCGCGGCCCTTGGGCGTGTGGAAGCGGAACTCGGGGTCGGGGTTGACGGCGACGGTGTCGCCGTAGAAGGCGCGGGCGCCGCCGAAGTCCCAGATCGCGGGGCCGAGGAAGTCCTGGGTGTACTCGCCGGCGTAGTCCATGATCGAGCCGAGGGTCCACATCCAGATCAGGTTGTCGCGCTCTTCCTCGGTGACGGGGTCGAATCAGCGTGGCCCGACGCACGACGCGCCGTCCGGGGTCAGCTCGGTGCACGGCTCGGTGACCGTGCCGTTCTTCGTCCGGAGCTGCCAGTACTGCGGGCGGTACATGAAGGCGTCGGAGGAGCCGACGAAGTTGTGGCGCAGTCCGATCGAGTGGCCGAACTCGTGGGAGATGCCGGCGCGGTGCATGCGGTAGGCGATGTACTTGCGCATCCGCTCCGCCCGTTCGGCCTGTATCGGCGCCGGGTCGCGGCGGTTGAACGAACCGAACTTCTGCTGGAGGATCTCGGCGAGGCCGGTGAGCGAGAACGGCGCCTGCGCCTCGCGGGCCTCCAGCAGGCAGACCCCGCGTTCCGCGTAGGCCTGCTCCTTGAGCTGCCGGAGGCGCAGCCGCAGCTCGGGGTCGCCGCCGCGGAGCGGCGAGGCGAGGTCCATCACGCCCTGATCGACCGGCATGCCGGCCACGCCGGCGTACTGCTGGACCATCGGCGTCAACAGTTCCGCCTCGAACGCCGTCCCGCGGGCGGCCTGCCGGCGCGCGGCGTACGTCGCGGCGGCGGACGAGGGCGCATCGAGCGAGGCCTTGACGCCCTGCAGGGCGCGCTTGATCTCCTGCACCTCGCGGGCCACGCCGGCCGGAACGGCCGCCGGGACCGCCGCGGCGTCCGCCGCACCGCCGACCGCGGCGAGCCGGTCGGCGAACTGCTGGCGGGACAGCAGCGGTGCGACGCCGCTCCGCGACGCCGACTCCGCCGCCTGCGCCCAGTTGTGCACGTACTCGCCTTCCGTCACCTCGTCGGCGGTCAGTTCCCCCTCGAGGAACCGCAGCTTGTCCACCGTGTCCTGGGCGATCATGTCGGTGACGTGCGACCAGAACGTGGTGTTCATCGCGACGACCTCGCCGGTGAGCGGGTCGACCGAGTCGGCGCCGAAGCCCCAGGGCGAGAGCGTCTGGGGCTCCCAGACGACGGTGACCTTGTCGTAGCGCAGGTCGCCCTTGCGGACGTTGAGCGCGCCCTGGCAGGTCCGGTAGAGCGGCTGGTCGGGGGTGCCGTCGCGGTAGGCGTACTGGCACTGCTCGGCGGTGACGCCGACGGGCAGCCGCGGCCCGCCGCACAGCGCCGGGTCGTCGGCCTGGACGGGGCTGTGGCACAGCACGAACATCTCGTCCATCTTGGCGACATCGATCACGGCGGGGTCCATGTCGCGTTCGCGGCCCAGCCGGTCCGCCAGCGCGTTGCAGTCGCGCTCGCGGGTGTAGGCCCAGCCGTTGCGGCACTTGTCGACCTCGGCGAAGAGCCACGTGGCGTCCTGGTAGTCGTCCATCTGACCGAACCAGATCGGGAAGCGCGCGACGCAGGTCTCCTGGTCGCCGCCCGTCGCGCGGCACTCCGCGTACTGCGCGGCGCGGACGGCGGCGCGCAGGGCCACGTCCCAGTCGTGGAGCGCCTCGGCGGTGGACTCGAAGTACTCGGGATTCGAGCCGTTGGTGTAGTAGACGGCGGTCGGCTTGGGCGTGCGCTGCGCGAAGGGGAGCGTGCACTTCTGCGAGAACGTGTCGCACTTCGAACCGGGTCCCGCCGCCGCGCACTCGTCCTCCGTCCCGTCCCGCGGGTCGACGTCGCGATGCGGGTCGGCGCCGTAGGGCGTCGTTTCCGGAGTGAAGCACGGGATGGCGCCGGTCATCTGGACCGGGTCGGCGTAGTAGTGGGACCGCTCCCAGATGTTGTGGTAGTCGAGGAACCGGTGCCACATGTCATCGGACATGCCGTAGTTCCGGGCGTAGCCCAGGCGGTGTTCGGTGAGGCCGCCGAACGCCTGGAAGCGCCAGCCGTCCCAGTCGAGGGGCTGGAAGTCGCGGTCTTCGACGCGGAGGAACGACTGTCGGATGGTGACCTCGGTCGGGTTGCAGTTGCCCCACGGGTAGGTGCCGTTCATGAAGTCGCCGTCGAACCAGCACTGCGGCAGCGTGGTGTAGCCCCAGCCGAGGTGGCTGATGTCGATGACCTGGGGCGAGGCGAGGACCTTGTTGGTGACGTCGAAGTAGCCGTGTTCGAGGTCGAAGACGGGGGCGTTGGGGTCGTTGGGGTCCGTCACGTCGTAGTCCAGCGGTTCGAAGTCGTACGCTCCCATCACCGCCAGCCCGGACAACGTGTCGAAGTCGTAGCTGCCGGTGTTGAGGCTGCGCGACCAGTCGACCCGCATGTAGCGGCGCTCGAACCACGGCCGATCGATGCTGTTCTCCTCGACGACGTTGATCTCTTCGCCGGTCGTCGGGTTGTAGCTGCGCACGATGTCGAAGTGGCTTTCGATCGGGTAGGCGATCACGATCACGCCGTCCTCGGTCGGGCCGCCCAGGCCGGTTCCGTCGCCGTTTTCGATCCGCTCGTAGGCCAGCCGCCCGAGCAGCAGATCCTCGGTGATCTGCCAGCGGATGCGGACGGTGGGGGCCCACCAGGAGGTGAACAGGCCGTCGTGGGTCGAGCCGTAGGGCACATCGACGATCATCGTCTGCGACCAGAACTCGGGATCGTCGGCCGTCGACGCGAAGTCCTCGCCAATGAAGAAGGCCTTGTCGAGGGCGTACGGCTGGACACGGTTCACGGGGGCGCGCTCCTCGGCGCACCCGGCCCCCGCGACCGCCGTCGCCAGCAGCAGCAGCGCAAGAGTCGTCCTGCGGTTCGTCGGCGTCATGCTGTTCCCTCCTTCGGGCGCGCGGCCCGTCAGGTGCTTTCCCCGGTTGCGGGTCGGGAGAATACGCCAAGCGGGCGGAAATGCCACCTGGAATGCGACCGGCCGGCTTCCGCTTGCATCCGGCCCGGGCTCGTGCTGTGCTTGCCGCGTCTCGACTCGGACCTTTCGGCGTCGAAGGTCGAAGGAGGAATGACATGAAGGCGCGAACGATTTCCCTGCTCTGTGTGACGGCGACGACGGCGTGGGCGGCGACCGCCCGCGGCGCCGTCGGCGGGCCCGACCGTTTCGGCTACGGCTGGGCGGACAGCGACGAGGCCGACGTCACCTACGAGTGGCTCGACGCGGGCGTGGAGAACTGCGTGCGGCTGAACGACGACCAGGAATCGGTGGCCGTCCCGATCGGCTTCACGTTCCGCTTCTACGGCACCGACTACACGACCGTGCGCATCGGGTCGAACGGCTACGTGTCGTTCAAGGCCAACACGATCACGTCGTTCGGCGGCCAGTGTCCGCTCCCGGTCAACCGCAGCGGCTCGTTCCAGACCGTGAACCTGTCGATCTATGGGTTCTTCCAGGACCTGAACCCGGCGGAGGGCGGGACGATCTGCTACGCGACGCTCGGCGAGGCGGGGAGCCAGACGTTCGTCGTGAGCTGGGTCGGGATCGACTATTACCAGGGGTCTCCCGCCTGGGGTCACGACCCGGTGACGTTCCAGATCGTCCTGTACGAGGGGACGAACGAGGCGCAGGTGAACATCCAGGAGTCGGGCACCAACGCGGGCCTGCCGCGCTGGGACGACAACACCACGATCGGCATCGAGAACGACGACGGCACGATCGGGCTCAGCCTGTGCGACTGGACCACCTCGCACCGCATCCCCGACAACTACGCCGTCCGCTTCCGCGCCAGCGACTCGTTCGGCGTCCTGCCGGGTTCGGCGAGCGGGACGGTGGCGCCCGGCGGCACGACCGACTTCGACTTCGAGGTGGTGAACTTCGGGGACGCCGCGGTCAGCGTGACGATCTCGGCGACGGGCACGGCCGGCTGGACCGCCGTGCCGACGCCGACCGGCGGCTCGGTGGCGGCGGACGGCGGCAGCCTGCCGTTCTCCGTGGCGATCACGGCGCCGGCCGGCGCCGCCGCGGGCGACGTCGCGGACTTCACGGTGACCGCCACCGACGGCACCGACACCAGCCGGGCCACGATCCGGGCGTGGGCCACGCAGGGGGACAGCGACTGGCAGCCGATCGCCGAACTCCCCGAGGCGTTGCAGAACGTGACGCTGCTGGCCGACGACGACTACGTCTACGCGATCACCGGCGAGAGCGTCGATGACTCGTCCGGCACCCCGCTCCGCGTGCTCACCAACCGCGCGATGCGGTGGGATCCGGCGACGAACGGCTGGGACGATTGCGCGGTCGCCGACCTGCCGACCAACGTCACGCTGGGCGGCGCCTGCGTCATGCACGGGCACATCTACTACGTCGGCGGGCTGACGGAACTCGCCACCTCCGGCCCCCCGGCGACCCCGGCCTACTACCTCGACACCCTGCTCGACTACGACATCGCCGCCGACACCTGGACCGAACGCAGCGGCCCGTACTACGCCGTGATGAGCCCGATCGTGGCCTGCGACCCGGCGACCAACCGCGTCTTCGTCTACGGCGGCTACGTCGATGTCAACCGCAACGGCGAGGTCGAGATCCCGTCGGACGACGAGCCGGAGCTGCCCGACACGACGGTGGCGCTGTTCCAGGCCTACGACGTCGCCGCAGATCGCTGGACCGACTCGGACAGCGGAACGCTGGCCACGATTACCGAAGACTACGGCTACACCGGCGGCGCCAGCGCCGTGCTGGGCGGCCGCCTCTACCTCACCTCCGGCAGCTTCCAGCAGCAGGACGACACCACCGGCCAGTGGTTGAGCTACATCACGCGGTCGACGAGCATCTACGACATCGCCGGGAACACCTGGACCGAAGGGCCGATGCTGCCCAGCTTCGTCTCGGATCGCGCGGGCGTCGTGTTCCGCGGCCAGTTCTGCGTCGTCGGCGGCGTGACCTCGAGCGAGGACGGCCGGTCGCTCATCATCATCCCCGACTGGTGGTGCCTGGGCGGCGACACCTGGGTGCAGCAGACCGACGCGCTGCCCGACCCGGTCTACGCCTACGGCGCCGCCGTGCTCGACGACTTCGTCTACGTCAGCGGCGGCACCAACGACGAGGGCGACCTGGTGGCGACGGGCCGGCGCTGGCCGACCGACACCGGCCTGCACGCGCCCACCGACCCGCTTGTGGATTGCGGCGGCGCCGACGCCGACGCCGATGCCGATGCCGAAGACGCGGCCGCGGACGCCGACGCCGACACCGGGGCGGACGCCGACGCGCCGGGCGACACGACGGGCGACGCCACGCCCGACGGCGGCGGCGAGAGCGGCGACGACGGCTGCGGCTGCCGCGTGACCTCGCGCTCCGGCGCCGGCACGCTCCTCTCCCTGCTGTCCGTGCTCGGCTCCGCCTTCCTCGCCCGCCGCCGGACCCGCTAGCCGCTCCTCTGCCGCCCGTCCTTCCCCGCACGCGCTCGACCGTTCGTCGAACGGAGCGGCTCACGGCACGCGCAGCTCGACAACCAGCGGCACGTGGTCCGAGGCCCAGCCCCGGCGGGGCGCCCGGTCGAGGAACTCCAGCCCCACCGCCTCCACGCCGGCGCCGGGGCGCAACCAGGCGCGGTCGATCACCGTCCGCGGCCCGGACGGTCCGCCCGGCCGTTCGTCCGGCTTCCACAGCCGCGCCACGAGGTCTGCGCCGCCGGCCCGCGCCAGGATGTCGTCCGTCCGGTCGTACTCGACCTTGAGCGGGTCGGCGGGGTCGATGTTGAAGTCGCCGATCACCAGGTAGGCCCCGGCCGGGACGTCGGCTTGCCGCCGGGCGAGGCCCCAGGCCAGCGACATCCGCTTGCGCGCGTTGTCGCAATCCGCCGGGCCCGCGGCCCCGACGCTCGACTTGAGATGCACCGCCGCGACGCGCAGGTTCCCGCCCGGCAGCGTCCATTCGAGCGCTCCGCGCTGTCCCATGCCGCGGCCGGGGTCGAGCCGCCGGGTCTCGCCGCCGACCCGGGACGCCACGGCCAGGTTCTGCGGGTGCGGTTCCCGCGCCCAGCCCGCGGCCCAGCAGCGCCAGCCGGCGTCCGGAACCGCGGCGCGGGCGACCGCGCAGGCCAGCCCGGCGTCCTCCACCTCCTGCAACACCAGCACGTGCGGCGCCGCCGCCCGCAGCGCCCCGCCCAGCACCTCGACGCGCCGCGCCGCGTGCCCCGCCTCGCCCAGCCGGCCGGCCTCGGCGTGCTCGTCGCTCAGGTACTCGTCGCCGTCCCGGCCGTCGTACAGTTCCCAGACGTTGTACGAGGCGACCACCAGCCGGCCGCCTTCCAAAGCCGACTCGACCCCGGCCACCTCCGCCTCGTCCTCGACCGGCGCTTCCGCCAGCTTCGCCGCCGGGTCGGGGATCGCCGTCGGACACGCCCCGCCCGGCAGCGGGAAGTCCTCCGGCAGCCCCGCCGGCGCATCCGGCGCGGTGCTCCCGGCGGGTGCTTCGAACTGCACGTAGCGGGCGACGACCCAACCCTCGGTGCCGTCGCCGGCGCGCACGCGGATCCACCCGCCGTCGCGGGCCGTGTCGACCACGAGGACGCGGGTGCCGTCGGGCAACCGTCCGCCGACCTTCCGTTCGCCGGCGCCGGGATGCAGCGGCACCCCGCGCTCGTTCGCGGCCCGCAGCACCGCGGGGCGCGGTTCGGCCGCCGGCCCGCCGGACGGCGCAGCGCCGCCGGGCAGGGCGGCGGCGGCCGCGCCGGCCGCGGAGAGAACCGCGGCAGCGACATCGGCGGGGGGAGCGCCCCGGGTCGAGGCCGGGACCGCGTCGCCGCCGTGCGTCGAAGGCTTGCCGGTGCAGGCCAGCAGCGCCAGCAGCGCGAGCAGTGCCGGCGCCGCGAGCGCCGGCCTGAGGCGAGGCCGAGGTCCCCTGCCGTGTCCTTCCCCGGAACCCGGCAAGGCCGGCGGCGCGAACGGCGGCCCGCGGCGAAGCGCAGGCTGTCCCGCTGGATGTTGCCCGAGGTCTGCTGCAGAAACGGGCGGCGCGAACGGCGGCCCGCGGCGAAGCGGAGACGCGGCGCGCGAGACCGGCGACGACATCGCCTCGAACGGGTACCACGCGCGGGCGATCCGCGCCAGTTCCCGGCGCGCTCGCCCCACGGTGGCGGCGGTCAGGTCAGCCGTCGCAGGATGCCGCCTTCGATCGCCACGGCGGTGCCGGTGATGTAGGCGGCGCGCGGGGACGCGAGGAAGGCGACGAGGTCTCCCAGTTCGGCGGGGTCGCCCATCCGTTTCATCGGGATCTCGGCGACCCAGCGGGCCAGCGCCTCGTCGGGGGTGAGACCGCCCTGCCGGGCCCGCAGCTCCACGAGCGCCTGGACGCGGTCGGTGTAGAACAGCCCCTGGCAGACCGCGACCAGCCCCACGTTGTCCGCGGCGACCTCGCGGGCCACGGCGCGGGTCCAGGCGAGGATCGACGGGCGGATCGAGGAAGAGAGCAGCAGGTTGGGGATGTACTCGAGCGCGCCGTAGGAAGTGAGGTTGACGATGCGGCCGAAGCGGCGGGCGCGCATCCCCGGGATGACGCGCCGGCCGAGATCGACCGTGGAGAGGAAGGTGCCCTCGAGGGCCTCGCGCCAGACCGCCAGGTCGTGGGCGTCCCAGCCGCCGGGGGGCGGGCCGCCCGAGTTGTTGACCAGGATGTCGATCGGGCCGAGGCGCCGTTCGGTTTCGGCCACGAGGCGGGCGCGGTCGTCGTCGCGGGAGAGGTCGGCGACGATCGGTTCGGCGCCGATCTCGCACGCGGCGCGTTCGAGCGTCTCCTTGGTGCGGGCGCAGACGGCGACCCGGGCGCCCTCGCGGGCGAGCGCTGCGGCGCAGGCGCGACCGAGCCCCTTGCTCGCGCCGCAGACCAGGGCGACCTTGCCGGCAAGCTGGAGGTCCATCGGCTGACTCCTTCCGCGACGCCGCGCGGCCGGGCGGGGCCGGAAGCACTCCGGCGCCCGGCGCGGCTACTTGTGCAGCTTGGGGGCCGGGATCACCGCGATGCCGGCCCGGGTCAACGCGTCGGCCGTGCGGTTCACCGCGGCGTGCTTCTCGAGGTAGTTCCGTTCGAGCGCCGGCATCAGTCCCTGCCGGAGCACCTCGGCCTTCGGCAGGAAGTAGTCGAGGATGTCGGAGGGATGGTCGAGGGTCTGCTCCACGTCCGGACACCCGCCCTCGTGCTTGGCCGAGATGTTCGGCACCTCGGCCGCGACCTCGACCAGCTCGGCGAGGCGGTCGTACGGCGGATCCTGGCGCACGATCGACTTCCAGGTTTCGACGATGTGGTGTTCGAATCGGACCTGCTTCTCGAAGCCGAGCGCCTTGCGGACCGCGGCGGCGAGGCGGATCGTGTCGTTGTGGACGGAGTTGGCGAAGTTGAAGCCGACGAGCGGCGTGGAGCCGTCGTCGCGGGCGAACAACCGCGCGGCCAGCAGGGTCCAGAGGACGGCGTACGGATTGTCGTTCCCCATGTAGACCGAGATCTTGAACTCGATATCGACGCCCAGACGATGGAGCAGGTAGGCGACGAGGATCGTGCCGGCGTTGACGTTGAGCACCTGCTGGACGCCGTAGTGGGTGGCGTAGTGCAGGTACTCGTCGGCCCACTGGAGCGCGTGCTCGTCGGGCTGGCCGACGCCGCCGAAGTAGCCGGTGATGGTGGCGGGGCCGCCGAGGTGGACGTTGGAGCCGTCGGTGCCCTTGGTGTCGAGGGTTTCGACCCAGGAGGCGCCCATGACCTGCATCGCGGCGACGAACGGCACGAGTTCGCCCTCGGCCACCTGCTCCTTCATGGCGCGGACGCGGATGAAGCGACCGGGCATCAGCTCGCGCTTCTCGATCGCCCGCCGGGCCTCGACGATCAACCAGGGGAAGTACTGCGCGGCGCTGACCTCGAGGGTCACGGCGTTCTTCTGGGCGAACCGGGTCTTCGCCGCGGCGTCGCCGAGGACGCGCTTGCGGTACTCCGCCATCGAGACGAAGGCGCCGCGGTCGCGCTGTTCGATCAGCCAGCGGACGTCGCCGAGGTACGGGGACTTCTCCTCCTCCAGCCGCCGGAGCAGGTTGGGGAGCTTGCGGTTGGCCGCCGCCTGCTTGTTGATCGTCTCGACGCCGCCGTGCTTCTCGACCAACTCGACGAGCTTCCCGACGAGCGGATTGTCGGGTGCGACGAGATAGTCGTTGAGCACCTTGAGCCGCTCCCCCGAGATTCGCAGCTTCTTGCGCAGGTCGGTCGCCATCTATTCCTCCTTGTCGTCCCGTGACGGACACCCCTGCCTGCCACGGAACGCGGGAAATGGCAAGCGGCGGAGCCCCCCCCCGGAATCCCGCCCCGCGGCGGCCCTGCGAGCCGCAGGGAAGGGCGCGGCGCGCGAGGCGCGGCGGGCCTCCACGCGCAAGGGCTCCCGCGCGGTCCGTCGCACCGCCCGCGGGAAACCCGGGGGGCGCCGGCCGACGTTTCGCGGGACGGGCGGCGGGGCTTGCCAGCCGCGGCCGATGCGACTAACAGGCCGGGGGGCGGGCAGCGGGCCGCCCGCGGAAAGGAGCAGCCGTCCATGCCGAAGAAGATGATCCACGAGTTCTACGAGATGAAGCGCAGAGGGGAGAAGATCGCGTACCTGACGTCGTACGACTACCCGACGGCGCAGTTCGCCGAGGCGGCCGGGATGGACATGATCCTGGTCGGCGATTCGCTCGGCATGTGCGTCTACGGCTATCCCGGCACGATTCCGGTGAAGATGGACCAGATGATCTACCACGCCGAGGCGGTCCGCCGGGGCGCGCCGAACACCTTCGTCGTCGGCGACATGCCGTTCCTGTCCTACCAGTCCTCGATCGAGAAGGCCGTGGAGAACGCCGGCCGGTTCCTCAAGGAGGCCGGCTGCGACGCGATCAAGCTCGAGGGCGGCAAGCGGATCGTGCCGCAGATTCGCGCGATCGTGGATTCGGGGATCGTGGTGATGGGTCACATCGGCCTGACGCCCCAGTCCTCCGGACAGCTCGGCGGGCACAAGGCCCAGGGCCGGACGCTGTCGAGCGCCCAGGCGCTGATCGAGGATGCGAAGGCGATCCACGAGGCGGGGATCCACATGCTGCTGCTGGAGGCGATCCCGCCCGAGGTGGCGGGGTACATCACGAAGATGCTGCCGATTCCGGTGCTGTCGATCGGCGCGGGGATCGAGTGCGACGGGCAGCTGCTGATCGTCTCGGACCTGATCGGACAGTTCCAGGCCTTCACGCCGAAGTTCGTGAAGAAGTACGCGAACGTCGCCGAGGTGATCACGGGGGCGATGAAGGCCTACGTCGCGGACGTCAAGGCGGGCAAGTTCCCCGAACCCGCGCACACCTACTCGATGCTCAAGGAAGAGCGGCCGAAGTGGGACGAATGGGTGAAGAAGTCTACTTGATGCGGTAGACGATGCGGCCCCGCGAGGGGTCGTAGGGCGAGACGGCGACGCGCACGCGGTCGCCGAGCACGATGCGGATGCGGAACTTGCGCATCTTGCCCGCCAGATGCGCCAAGACCTCCAGCCCCGAGTCCAGCTTGACGCGGAACAGGCCGCCCGCGAGAACCTCGGTCACCGCTCCCTCGAACTCGATGTGGTCGTCCTTCGGCATCTTCCCGGCGCCGCTCCTCCAAAGACGGCGGACGCATAGCGCATCCACCGCCGCCCGGTCAACGGTTTTCGGGAACCTCGAAGACGCTGCCGCCGGAACGAGGGACGGGAGGGGAAACGGCTACTCCTTCTCGGCCAGGTCGGGACGATAGCCCCCGACCCGCCGTTCGCCGATCACCACCCCCTTCTCGAACAGGTAGTTCATCGTCGAGGCTTCCATCTTCACGTAGTGGAAGACCGCCCCGGTCTCGCAGCGGAACTGGTTCGGCAGCACCAGCACCACCTTCGCCGCCTTCTCGGCCTGCGCCGAAGCCGTGCGGATCTTCACCTCGTCGTCCTTCTGGCTGACGATCGTCTGCTTCACCGAGTCGAACAGCACTTCCTTGACCTTGGAGTGGTCGCCGCAGTCGGGAACGTAGATCGAGACCTCGGTGTTCCCCTCCAGCGGGCCGCGTTCCGGGATCAGCTTGTTGCGCCCGATCAGCTTCGAACACCCCGCCAGAACGACGACCGCCGCCAGCACCAACACGAGCCGCCAAACCGCTCGCCGCATCGCCACGCTCCTTCCGCCGGTCCGCACCCCCCCCCCGACACCGCGCCGGAGGTTACCGTCCCCGGAGGTCTCTCGTCAACCGCACCCGATCCCGGCTCGGCCGCTCAGTCGTACCGCGCCAGGTCCACCGTCCCCGCCGTGCCGTTCGTGTAGACCGTGGTCGGCTCCGCCAGCAACACCCCCGCCGTCGCCGCACCGCCCGCCACCACGACGCCGAGCACGGTCCAGAACCACCACTGGTCCGCGATCGACCATTGCTCCTCGACCGGCGGCGGCGCCACCGGCGGCTCGACCACCGGCCGCGCCAGATCGAACGCCACCGTCTCCGCCGTCTCCGAGGCCAGCGTCAGCGACCGCCGCTCCGAACCGTGCTCCGGATGTCGCGCGACCACGACGTGCGGACCCGCCGCCACGTAGATCGGTTCCGGCAGCGGCGTCGTCCCCACGATTTCGTCGTCCAACAGGACCTCGGCACCGTCCACGTCCACCGTCACCGTCAACGTGGCCAGCCGCGACCGCAACTCCCGCAGCCGCTGCTCCACCTCGGCCCGCCGCGCCGCGTCGATCTCCCCGCCCCCGCTCTCGAGGTAGTCCTCGAAGCAGCGAACCGCATCGACGTTCCGATTCAGCGCCGCCGACACCTGGCCCAGGTTGTACAGCACCCCCCAGTGCCCCGTCAGCTCGTACGCCCGCCGGAACTCCGCCAACGCCGCACCGAAATCGCCCTCGTCGTAGAACGTCACGCCGCGGTCGAAACGCTCCCCCGCCTCCCGCAACGCAGGATCGACCGGCGGCTCCGCCTCCCCCGCCGCCGGCGGCTCCGCCTCCCCTCCCGCCGGCTCCACCACCCCGCCCGCCGATTGCGCCACCACCACCCCGGCCGAAGCCAACCACACCGCCACCACCAGGATTCCGCGAGCGACGTGCGACACGACCACCTCCCGCACTCGACGTCGCTGCAGTCTAGGCCGCACGTGGGGGAGAGTCAAACCGTCGCGGACGCCGGCAGATACCGGGCGTTCAGCCGCCCTTGCGCCGGTAGAAGATGGTGATCGTCAGACAGTGGAACTCCCGGTCCGACGACTGCGTCACCACCTTGTCGACGACCTCCACGTCGGGGTTGTCCGCCAACCACCGCGTGATGATCTCACCCAACTCGTCCCGCTCCTTCGCTTTCGTCGCCGAGAATACCTTGGCACCCGTGAACATCGCCGCCCTCCCCGCGCTCCCCCGATCCCGAGCCGCCCCACGGCACCGCGCCCGGCCGACCGGGCATCCACCGGGACCACCTTACCACACAATGTAGGCAAACACCAAAAGCACGGCGCACAGCCCGGGAGGACCGACCTCTTCCCCCGAGCCGCCCGCACGCGCGCGATTCGTCAGGGAGCGACACCCGGCCGAGCCGACGGATCGGGCACCCGCAGCGCAGCCACCGCCGCCGCCGCTGCCACTCCCGGGTCCGGGTCGGCCAGTCCGAGCGCGATCAGGGAGTGGTCGAAGCGGCGCGCGGCCGCCGTCGCCATCACGCGACGCCGCACGGCGGGCTCGGCCTGCACGATGTACGAGCGGAGCCAGGCGGCCGCCGGCGGGTCGCCGTCCTCGAACAGCACTTCGGCCGCCGCCAGCGCCGGGTCGAAGGGCGTTCCGGAGGCCGCCAGTTCGCGAAGCCTCCCGCGACATCCCGCATCGTCGTCGGCCTCGAGCAGCCGTTCGCAGGCCGCCACGATCTCGCGCGGACCGCCGAGGGCCGCCGCTTCGCGCAGCGCCGCTTCGCCCGCCTCGCCCGGCTCGAGCGCGAGCAGCGCGCCGACGCGCAGGGAGTCGTCGCGAGGAAGCTCCCGGAGGAGGCGCGCGAGGTAGGCGTCGCGCAGGTCCGCGCGGCCGTGTCGTCCGAGCGACCCGGCGAGGGCGAGGCCGGCGGGGCACGGGTCGCCCTCCAGCAGGTTTCGCAGCGGCGGGACGGTTTCCGGGGCCGGCGCACCGCCGAGCGCCGCGGCGGCCGCGAGGCGCAGGCCGGGGTCCCCGGCGGTCAGGGCATCGAGCAGCACCTGGAGGTCGGCCGGCTCGGCCGGGTCGAGGGTCGCGGCGAGACGGGCGCGGGTCGCCGGGTCCGGCGCGGCGACGAACGCCTCGCGCAGCGCCGCCCGTATCATGGCGGGCAGATCCTCCCGGCCCGCCTGCGCGCGGGCGGCGAGGCCGGCGGCGGCGGCGCGGGTCACCGCGGGGGCGGGATCGGCCAACGCCTCGAGCAGTTCGCCGGCGGAGAGCCCGGCGGCGGCCAGTCCGCGCACGGCGTAGGCGCGGACCAGGGGATCGTCCGCGGCCAGCGCGGCCCGCAGTTCCTCCTCCCACGCCCCGCCCTCCAGCTCCGACAGCCGGGCCCGGGCGAACGTGCGGCTCGCCGGGTCGATGGTCGAGTCCTCGGCGGCCCAGGTCTCGAGCAGCTCGCGGGCGGAGGCCGGGGCGAGTTCGAGCGCCTCGCGGAGCGCGGGGCGGGCGCGCTCCTCGGCCGCCAGCCGCGCCACGGTCCCCTCGGCCGCCGCGCGCACCCCCTCCAGCTCGCCGCGCGCCAGCCGCAGCGCGCGCTCCACGTCTCCGCGCTCGGCCGCGGAGCGGATCTCGCCGAGCGGCACGCCGCAGGCGGCGAGGCAGGCGGGCAGGCAGATCGCGACCAGACGCCGTCGGAAAGATCGGTGGTTCATGGAGCGCAAGCTAGCGCGGCTCGGGCGGTCTGTCGAACGACCGGTTCCTCGCCCGCCGGCATTCGCCAAACCCGTCCCGTGCGAGACGGCGGTGCGCGCCCGTCACTCGCGCCAGAAGAACTTCCACGGGTTGTGCTTGAGGTCGCGGATCAGCTCCTTGAGGTCGTCGTAAAGCTGCTCGTCGACGAGCAGCGCCCCGACGGTGCCTTCGCCGCGCCGGATGTTGCGGACGATCTCCTCGACGGCGGCGACGACCGACCGGATGCCGTCGAACACCGGCTCCACGTCGCCGCGGACGTCGGCGACCATCGCGCGCACGTCGTCGGCGACGCCAACCGCCTGCCGGGAGACCGTCTCGAGGTTGGCGATCGCGGCGCGGAGTTGCCGTCGCTGGTCCTCGCCCACGGTGTCGTCGAGCACGCCCTGGACCTGGCCGATCAGCCGATCGGCGTGGGCCACGGTGGCGTCGAGCCGTTCGACCAGCCGGTCGGCCTGCTGCGGGAGGTCCTGCGTCACCGCCTGCACGTCGCTGAGGATCCGGTCGACCTTGCCCCCTTCGTCGAGCCAGCGGCGGGCGGTCTGGACGGCGGCGAGCGTCTCGTCGGTGATCTTGCGCAGGTTCGTCAGCAGCTTCTTGATGTCCTGGTCGTTGCCCTCCAGCGTCTCGGCGATGCCGTTCATGCCGCGGTCGAGGCTGCGCAGCGCCTGCAGGAGCGTGCCCAGCAGACCATCGATGTCGCGGGGCGGGATGTCGAGCATCCGATCGATCTTGTTGATCATCTGGTAGCCCTGGATCAGGAACTTCTCGAGCCGCGGGGGATCGTTGCCCAGGGCCGCCCGGCTGAAGTCGAACGGGGGCGCGTCGAAGGTCCCGGGGTCGATCTCGACGTACTGCTCGCCGAGCAACCCCTGGTTGGCGATGTAGAACTGGGCGTCCGCGCGGAGGGCGCCCCGGACCCTTTCGTTGACCAGCAGCTTGAGGCGGACGTAGACGCGGCGGTTGGTCTTGGGGTCGAGCTGCCCGCCGAGGAAGGCGATCTCCTCCACCTTGCCCGCCTCGACCCCCGAAACCTTCACCGTGGCGCCCTCGGAGAGCCAGAGCGGGTTGCTGAAATCGACGTACATCTCGAAGCGGTCCTCGAAGCTGATCCCGCCCATCACGAAGATGAAGCCGGTCAGCAGCGCGGCCGCGACCAGCACCAGGATCCCGACCTTGATCTCGAGGTTCCGCTCCTCCATGGGCGGCCGATTCTACCAGGGGCGCCGGGGAATTCCCAGGATTCGCGTCGCCCGCGCCGGCGCCGCGCGCCTCCTGGGGGACGGCCGCGTGCCGGCATCCGACCGCGGACCCGCCCGCTGCTAGACCTCGATCGGGCCCTCGGCGGATCCGGTCACGAACTGCCGGACGACCGGGTCGGTCGAGGCGCGGAATTCGTCGGGGGTGCCGAGCAGCCGGACGCGACCCTGGTACAGCATCACGATCCGGTCCGCGATCGCGAAGATGCTCGTCAGGTCGTGGGAGACGACGACGCAGGTGACCTTCAGCCGGTCGGCCAACTCGCGGATCAGCGCATCGACGCGGCGGGCGGAGATCGGGTCGAGCCCGGTGGTCGGCTCGTCGAACAGCACGAACTCGGGCTCCATCGTCAGCGTGCGGGCGATCGCGACGCGCTTGCGCATGCCGTCGCCGAGCGCCGCGGGGTAGACGTGGGCGAACTCCTCCATGTGGACCTGTTCGAGCCGCCGCAGCGCCTCGGCCAGCGCCGCCTTCCTCCGCAGCCGCTTGTGCTTGCGGATCGGCAGGGCGACGTTCTCGAGGCAGGTCAGCGAGTCGAACAGCGTGGAGTGCTGGAACACCATCCCGCAACGGCGGCGGACGTCGAAGTACTGCCGTTCGGTGAGCCGGGAGATCTCCTGTTCGTCGAGGTAGATCTCGCCGGCGTCGGGACGCAGCAGGCCGATCAGGTGCTTGATCAGGACGCTCTTGCCGACGCCGGACTGGCCGATGATGAAGAACACCTCGCCGCGCCGGATCGCGAGATCGACGCCGTCCAGCACGCGCTTGCTCCCGAACGACTTGTGCACCCCGCAGAACCGGATCATGCCGCGCCTCACGCCCAGAACACGTAGAACCCGACGGTGGACAGGATGAAGTTGAGCAGGATCGTGGCGAAGATCGACCAGACGACCGCGCGCGTCGTGGCCCAGCCGACCCCCTCGGCGCCGCCGAAGGTGGTCAGGCCGCAGTAGCCCGAGACGATCGGAATCGCCGCGCCGAAGGCGACGCACTTGCTCAGACCCATCGTCAGGTCCCGGTAGTCGACCATCGAGGTGTTCCAGAAGATCCGCGGATTGACCCCGAACATGCCCCAGGCGGTCAGCATGCCGATCCCGACCATCACCGCCATCGACCAGACGATCAGCACGGTCGTCATCACCACCGACGCCTTGAACCGCGGCACGATCAGGTAGTCGATCGGCTCGGCGGCGCACATCCGCAACGCATCGACCTGGTCGGTGACCACCATCGAGCCGATCTCGGCGGCGATGCCGGCGCCGACGCGGGTGGCGATCATCGTGGCGCCGATCGAGGCGGCGAAGTCCCGCACGACGATCTGGAGGAACGTGGCGCCGACGAGGTGCAGGTCGCCGGTGATGCGGTTCACCTGCACGCAGGAGTGGTAGACCATGATCATGCCGATGAAGCCCATCACGGCGGTGAGGAAGAACAGCGAGCGGTTGCCGATCTGGTACATCGCGCGCCAGACGGCGCCCGGCTCCCGGCGGCCGCGGAACGAATAGTAGAAGGTGCGGATCACGATCGAGTAGAACAGGCGGGCGGCGCGGGCGCCGTCGACCACCCGCGCGCCGAGCTCCTCGACGAAACGGCGCACCCGCCCGGACTCCGTCCGGGAGCCGCCCCCCGTGTCCCGCGCCGCCGCCGCCATCCCCGCTCCCGCCTCCGCCTCAGTCGATCAGGAACGTCAGGAAGTAGTCCGCGACGAAAATCCCGACCGCCGACGCCACCACGCTCGAATTCACCGCGCGCCCGACCCCGGGCGCGCCGCCCCGCACCGCCAGCCCGTAGTAGCAGCTCGACAGCGCGATGATCAGCCCGAAGGCCACCGACTTGATCAGCCCGATCCACAGGTCCCACGGCCCGAGCAGCGTGGTCACGCCGTGGAAGAACACGCGCACCTCGATCCCCAGCATCACCTGCCCGAACCCCGCCGCCCCGAGCAGCGCGACGATGTCGCCGTACACGGTCAGCGCGAACAGCATCAGGATCATCGACAGGAACCGCGGGACGATCAGGTACGAGATCGGGTCGATCGCCAGCGCCCGCAGGCCGTCGATCTGCTCCGTCACCACCATCGTCCCCAGTTCCGCCGTGTTGTTGGCCCCGACCCGGCCGGAGAACATCAGCGCGATCAGGATCGGTCCCAACTCGCGCAGGATCACGAATCCCGCCCCCCAGCCCACGAAGGCGTAGGCCGAGAACTGCTGCACGTAGACGCTGGCCTGCACGACCATGATCGCCCCGACGAAGACGCTCGTCAGCGCGACGATGAACAACGACCGGTTGCCCATCTTGTACAGGTTGCGCTTGAACTCGAAGTAGTCGATGTCGGGCGGGAAGAACCGCCGCAGGACCTTGAACAGCAACACCAGGATCCCGCCCGTCTGCTGCGAGACGGAGACGATCCCCCGCCCCACCCGCCGCACGAACCTCTCCGTCGCGCGCGCCGCGGCACTGCGGCGCCCCGGCGCCGGGGACGACGCGGCCGGCGGACGGACGCTCAGAGCGGCCCCTCCGTCTCCCCCCGCAGGAACTGCCGGACGTACGGGTCCCGCGAGGCCAGCGCCTCCTCCCGCGTCCCCTCGAACACCAGCCGCCCGCGCAGCAGGAAGCCGACGCGGTCGACCACCGTCATCAGCCCGGCCACGTCCGACGAGATCATCAGCGCCGTGGAGCGCATCGCCCGCTGCTCGGCCCGCAGCAGGTCGAAGATCTTCTGCGACGTCACCGGGTCGAGCCCCGCGGTCGGCTCGTCGAAGATCACGTATTGCGAGCGGCTGACGGTGGCGCGCGCGATCCCGACGCGCTTGCGCTGTCCGCCCGACAGCGCGTTCGGATACCGGTCGGCGAACTCCGCCAGACCGACCCGGGCCAGGCGCTCCGCCACCCGCTCCGCGATCTCGCGCTCGCCCAGCGACGTCAGCCGCCGCAGCGGGAACGCCACGTTCTCGGCCACGGTCAGCGAGTCGAACAGCGCGTTCTGCTGGAACAGCATGCCGAACCGGCTGCGCACCCGCTGCCGGGACACCTCGCCCATCGCCGAGATGTTCTGGCCCTCGATCTCCACCCGGCCGCGGTCCGGCGTGAGCAGACCCGCCACGTGCTTGATCAGGACGGTCTTTCCCGAGGCGCCGGGGCCGACGAGGCCCCACAGCACGCCCGGCGGGATCTCGACGTGGACGTCGTCGAGCGCCGGCTTGCGGCCGAAACGCTTGCTGAGGGCGACGACCCGGATCATCGCGGCGCCGACCATAGCACGGGCGGTCGCGCGCCCCCAACAGCGCGCGAAGTTGGACGGGTCCGGCCGGGCCCGCTATCCTGGGGCCGACGGGAGATGGTCGAGATGCCGGGAGGGATCGGGACTTCGAACGGGCGCGGGAGAGGCCGGCGGTTCGCGGGGCTGCGGGCGGCGGTGCTCGTCGCGCTCTGCGCGACGCCGGCCGCCTGCAAGGAGGACAACCGCGATCGCTCGAAGGAACCGGCCTACATGTGCCCGCGGCTCGTCGAGAAATGCAAGGAATGCCGGGCTCGTATGCCCGAATTCGACGAGTGGGACTGCAGCGGTTCGGACGGGGCGATCCTGGAGCGCTGCAAGGGCAAGGCGGCGGCGCGACCGCCGTGGCTGGAGAAGCTCGGCCGCGCCCTGGTGCTCGAATCGTGCCGCGACTTCGAGGAAGCGCTGTAGCGCGGTCGCCCCGGGACAGGCGGCGATCTTGCCCCGCGCGCGCAAATGCCGTAGGAACCGTGCATGTCGTCCGTGAAGAACGTCGCGGTGGTCGGAGCAACGGGGGCGGTCGGTCGCGAGACGATCCGCGTGCTCGAGCAGCGGAAGTTCCCGGTCGGCGAGCTGCGGCTGTTCGCCTCGCCGCGCTCGGCGGGGACGACGGTGCTGTTCGCGGGGCGAGAGGTTCCGGTGCGGGCGCTGGAAGGCGTGCCGGCGGAGTTCGAGAAGATCGACCTCGCGCTGGTCTCGGCCGGCGGCGCGATCAGCAAGCGGGTCTGCCCGGTGGCCGCGGCGGCGGGGGCGACGGTGATCGACAAGTCGAGCGCGTTCCGGATGGAGCCGGACGTGCCGCTGGTCGTGCCGGAGGTGAACCCGCACGCGATCCGGCACCGGCCGCGCGGGATCGTCGCCAATCCCAACTGCGCGACGATTCAGCTCGTCGTCGCGGTCGCCCCGCTCCACCGCGCGGCGGGCATCCGCCGCCTGGTGGTTGCGACCTACCAGTCGGCCAGCGGCGCCGGCGAGAAGGGTCGGGCGGAACTGGAAGCCGACACGCGCGCCTTCCTCGAGGGCCGACCGCCGGTCCAGAACACCTTCGCCCGACCGCTCGGGTTCAACTGCGTGCCGCTGATCGACAAGCTGCTCGACGACGGCTCGACGTTCGAGGAGCGCAAGACGGTCGAGGAGACGCGGAAGATCCTCGAGGCGCCGGCGCTGCGGGTCGCGGCCACGACGGTCCGCGTCCCGGTGCTCGTCGGGCACTCGGCCGCCGTGTTCCTCGAACTGGAGCGGCCGCTGCCGCCGGAGGAGGCGTGGGCCGTGCTGTGCCGGGCGCCCGGGGTGGTGGTGGTCGACGAGCCGTCGGTCGGCAAGGTGCCGACGCCCCGGGACGCGGCCGGGACGGACGCGGTCTACGTCGGCCGGATCCGCCGCGACCCGTCGGTCGAGCACGGGCTGGCGCTGTGGATCGTGGCCGACAACCTGCGCAAGGGGGCGGCGACGAACGGCGTGCAGATCGCCGAGCTGCTGCTCTAGCCGGGAAGAAGGCGGGGAGGCCGGGGGTTGTGGGATCGCAGGCACGCACGCTTGCGGGAGTGGAAGGGGATGGAACATAGTCGACCCATGACCTCGAACTGCGCCCGCCTCCCCGTGCGCCTCGCCGCGGCGGCGCTCCTCGCCGCGGCCCTGGCCCGGCCCGCCGCGGCCGGCGCGGCGCTGACGATCGAACTGTTCGACCGGGAGAACCGGGGCGCCGTCGACGACGAGCCGACCGGCATCAACATCGCGGACTGCGCGAGCAACGAGGCGTGGAACTTCCGCACCTCGCTGTCCTCCGTCCCGACCAACGCCCACCTCGACGTGTGGCTCGGCTCCGCCTGCGACCAGCGCGCCAACCGCGACGGCGCCGACGCCAGCGACTGCGTCCAGGTCTACGGCGACCTGACGATGCGCGTCGGATACGTCAACTTCATGGTCGAAGCGCCGATGCTGGTCGATCCCCACGCGCCGGGCTGCGCCGAGGTCAAGACCACCACCAAGGTCTGGGTGTTGATCCTCAACGAGGACGCCGACGAGACGGTCTACAACTCGGGAACCTACGACGTCAGCATCGATACGCAGCGCCCCGCGGCGCCCGTCTCGGTGACGGTCGATTTCGGCGAGAGCCGGGCGATCGTCTCCTGGGAGATGGCGAGCAGCACGGCGGCCTCGGAACAGTGGGGGTTCCGGGTGCTGTGCGACCCGAATCCGACCGGTGCCGACGCCGACGCGGACGCCGACGCGGATGCCGCTGCCGACGCCGACGAGGGCGCCGAGGCGGACGGCGCGGACGCGGGCGGGGAAGCGACCGAGACGGGCGGCGAGCCCGGCGGTGGATGCACGAGCGGCGGCGCGTTCGCCGCGGGCGACGAACCGATCGACGCCTGGTACTGCACGGGCCAGATCGTCGGCTCCGCGGTGCGGGTCCGCGAAGTCGAGGGCCTGGCGAACGGGACCGAGTACCACTTCGCCGTCGTGGCGCTCGACGACTACCGGAACCCGAGCCTGGTCTCCACGGTGGTCTGCACGGTGCCCTCGGAGGTCAACGACTTCTGGGAAACCTACGAGGCGGCGGGAGGACGGGCCGAGGGAGGATGCACCTGCGCGGTTCCCGCGGCGGGACGGCTCGGCGACGTCGGCGTGCCGGCGCTGCTGCTCGGCGCGGCGCTCGGACGGCGCCGGCGCGCCGCGCGGGACCGGGGAGATCGCCGATGAGGCCCGCGGCCCGGCTCGCGGCGTGCATGGTCCTCGCCGTCGCGGCGGAGGCGGCGGCGCAGGCGGACCCGGACCTCCTGGCGCCGCTGCCGCCGGGAACCGAGGTCGACGCGACCGACGACGCGGTGCTGGCGCCCTCGGCCGGGACGCTCGCCGAGGCCGAGTACCGCGGCACCCCGCAGCACTTCGCGCTCGAGGTCCGCTTCGGGCCCTACCTGCCGGAGGTCGATCAGGAGTTCTCCGGCGGGCAGACGCCGTACGCGGACACGTTCGGGGACGCGCTCCTGCTCCTGTCGCTGCTCCAGTTCGACTGGGAGTACCTGCGGATTCCGGGCGGCACGCTGGCGGTGGGGGTGAGCGCCGGTTTCATGCAGGCGGTGGGGACGGCCTACACGCCGGACGGCCGTCCGTCGGGCGAGGACACGGTGCTCAACATCGTGCCGGCGTACTGGACCGCCGGCTACCGCTTCGACCTTTTCGCCGAACGGTGGTCGGTGCCGCTGGTGCCGTTCTTCAAGGTGGGGATCGCCACCTACTGGTGGTGGGTGCTCAACGCGGCCGGCACGGCGCAGTGGGGCTGGACGCCCGGCTGGTTCCTCTCCCCGGGCCTCGCGCTGCAGCTCGACTTCTTCGAGGAGGGGGCGGCGCGCAGCTTCGATTCCAGCCTCGGGGTGAACCACAGCTACCTGACGATCGAGCTGCTGTACGCGTCGGTCGACGGTTTCGGTCGCGGCCAGTCGCTGATCCTCTCGGACCTGACGTTCACGGCCGGCGTCGCCTTCGAATTCTGACGGGGCGCGATGCGCACCCTGCGGATCACCCTGGCCTACGACGGCACCGACTTCCGCGGGTGGCAGCTCCAGGCCGCGGGGCGGACGGTGCAGGGCGAGCTGGAGGCGGCGGTGGAACGGATGACGGGGTGTCGCGCGCGAATCGCCGGCGCGGGACGCACCGATGCCGGCGTCCACGCGCTCGGCCAGGTCGCGTCGCTGCGCATCGAGACCGCCCTGCCCGCCGCGAAGCTGCGCCTCGGACTCGACTCCCTCACCCCGGACGACCTCGCGATCCTGGAGGTGGCCGACGCCCCGCCCGAGTTCCACGCGCGCCACTCCGCCCGCGGGAAGACCTACCGCTACCGGATCCACAACCACCCGATCGGTTCGCCGTTCCACCGCCGCTGGGCCTGGCACGTCCGCGCGCCGCTCGACCGCCCCGCCATGCGCGACGCCGCCGCCCGGCTGCTCGGCACGCACGACTTCTCCAGCTTCCGGCTCGCCGGCTGCGACGCCCGCACGCCGGTGCGGGAGCTGCGGCGGATCGAGTTCGCCGAGCGGGATGACGACATCCTGCAGATCGAGCTGGAAGCCTCGGCGTTCCTGCGCGGCATGGTGCGGGCCATCGTCGGCACGCTGGTCGAGGTGGGCCGCGGGCGGCGATCGCCCGGGGAGATGCCGGCGATCCTCGCGGCGCGCGACCGCGCGGCCGCGGGGCGGAGCGCCCCGGCCTGCGGCCTGTATCTGGTGCACGTCCGCTATCCGCCGGGCGCCGCCGCGGGCGTCGAGGGCGGCGACGAGCGCTGACGCGGCCGTGCCGAGCGTTCGGGGGCGGGAGATCTTGCGGCGCGGCGCGCGGTTGTGGTAGTTTCCGCGTTCGCTCGGTATGGACAAGCAAGCGAAAGCATCGACGGAGCCGTCGACTCCGCGAACCGAGGACGCGGTCGCGACGGCGCGATCGGAGGAACCGGGGGAGCCGCCGGCCGCGGCGGCGTCGGCGGAGGCCGGGGGGAGGACCGACATCGGGACGCCGGCCGGGGCGGATGCCGGCGAAGCCGAAGTCCCGGTGGAGGAAGACGAGAGCAGCGCGGAGGGAGCGCCGCCGGCCGCGCCGGACGAGGCGGCCGCGCGGATCGCCGCGCTGGAGAGCGAGAAGGCCGAGCTGGAGCGCCGTGTCGCCGAGTTGCGCGACCGGCTGCTGCGCAGCGCGGCCGACTTCGACAACTTCCGCAAGCGCACGGCCCGCCAGGAGCAGGAGACGAAGGAGCGGGCCCGGGTCGAGGCGCTGCGGACCTTCCTGCCGGTGATCGATAACGTCGAGCGGGCGCTCGGTTTCGCCCGGGAGATGGCGGGAGGCGAACGGGTTGCGGAGGGGCTGCAGATGGTGTTGCGCGGCTTCTTCGACGCCTTCGCGGGGGAGGGATTGGCGCGCATCGAGGCGCTGGGGCGGCCGTTCGACCCGACGCACCACGAGGCGGTGGGCCAGGTGGAGACGGCGGACACGCCGGCAGGCTGCGTCGCGCAGGAGTTGCAGGCGGGCTACCGGTTGGGGGAGCGCCTGCTGCGCCCCGCGCTGGTCGTCGTGGCCCGGCCGCCGGCCGCGGCGCAAGCGCCCGCGGCCGGCACGGCCGGCCGGTCCGGGCCGGCGGACGAGACGCCCGCCGGGGAGTCGTGACGGTGGCCAGGGCTTCGAGCAACAAGGTCGTCGGCATCGATCTCGGCACGACGAACTCGTGCATCGCGGTGCTGGAGGGGACGAACGTCACGGTGATCCCGAACCCGGACGGCGGGCGGACCACCCCGTCGGTGGTGGCCTTCCTGCCGGGCGGGGAGCGGCTGACGGGGCCGCTGGCGAAGCGCCAGGCGGCGACCAATCCGGAGGGGACGGTCTACGCGGTGAAGCGGCTGATGGGCCGGAAGTTCACCGCCCCGGAGGTGGTGCGCCACCGCGCCCTCTGCTCGTATCGCATCGTCGAGGCGGCGAACGGCGACGCTCGCGTGCTGGTGGACAAGACGGAGCGTTCCCCGGCCGAGATTTCCTCGATGGTGCTGGCGTATCTCAAGGACGCCGCCGAGGCGTACCTCGGGGAGCAGGTGACCGAGGCGGTGATCACGTGCCCGGCGTACTTCGACGACGCCCAGCGCCAGGCGACCAAGGACGCCGGGCGGATCGCCGGTTTCAACGTGCGGCGGATCATCAACGAGCCCACGGCGGCGGCGTTGGCCTACGGCAGCGACCGGGCCGACCCCGGCGGCCAGACGCGGCTCGTCGCCGTCTACGACCTCGGCGGCGGCACCTTCGACATCTCGATCCTCGAGCTGGCCAAGGGCGTCTACACCGTGCGTTCCACGGCCGGCAACACCTTCCTCGGCGGGGAGGACTTCGACCAGCGGCTGATCGATCTGCTGGCGGACGAGTTCCAGCAGGCCGAGGGGATCGACCTGCGGCAGGACGCCAAGGCGCTGCAGCGGCTGCGCGAGGCGGCGGAGAAGGCCAAGCACGAACTCAGCTCGTCGCTCGAGACCGAGATCAACCTCCCCTTCATCGCCTCGGGGAAGTCCGGCCCCGCCCACCTCAACCGCACGCTGCGGCGGAGCGAGTTCGAGCAGCTCGTGGCGGAGCTGATCGACAAGACCTTCGGCCCGTGCCGGCAGGCGTTGGCGGACGCGCGGGTGACGCCGAAGGACCTCGACGAGGTGCTGCTGGTCGGGGGCATGACGCGGATGCCGCTGGTGCGCCAGCGCGTCGAGGAGTTCTTCGGGCGCGCGCCGAGCCAGGGGGTGAATCCGGACGAGGTGGTCGCGGTGGGGGCGGCGTTGCAGGGCGCGGCGCTCGAGGGGCAGACCGGCGAGGTCCTGCTGCTCGACGTCACCCCCCTCTCCCTCGGCGTCGAGACCGGCGGCGGCGTGTTCACCCGGCTGATCCCGCGCAACACGACGATCCCCTGCCGCAAGCGCGAGGTCTTCACCACCAGCCTCGACAACCAGCCGTTCGTCCCGATCCACGTGTTGCAGGGCGAGCGCGAGATGGCGGCGGACAACAAGACGCTGGCGCGGTTCGAGCTGGTGGGCATTCCGCCCGCGCCGCGCGGCGTGCCGCAGATCGAGGTGCTGTTCGACATCGATGCCGACGGCATCCTCTCCGTCACCGCCCGCGACCTCGGCACCGGCCGCAAGCACGCCGTCCAGGTCGTCGCTTCCTCGGGGCTGGCCAAGGACGAGATCGAACGGCTCGTGCAGGAGGCCGAAACCCACAAGACGACCGACGCGACGCGCCGCGAGCGGGCCGAGGCGAAGAACGCGGCGGAGGCGCTGCTGTATACCACGAAGAAGGCCCTCGCCGAGTTCCGTTCGGTGCTGCCGGAGGCCGACGCGGTTTCGATCGAAGCCGACCTCGCCGCACTCGAAGCGCTGCTCGCCGACGGTTCGACGGAGCAGCTCCGCGCGGCGACCAAGACGCTCGAAAGCAGCGCGTACCGCATCGCCGAGGCGATCTACGCGGGGGCGCGGGGCGACGAGGCGTCGGGGGGCGACGCACCGGCGCCGCCGGCGCCGGATTCCGAGCCGCCGAAACAGCCGTAGGACGGGTCCTGCGCTACGGGGATTCCCGCCGGATGGCGTCGAGGTACTCGACCAGCCGCTGGTCGTCGACCTGATCGCGCGCCCGGGCGTCGTACAGCCGCGCCGCGTACCACGCCTCGAGCAGGCGGGCGCGGCGGGCGGCGAGCAGCGTGGCGGCCACGGCGTCCCGTTTCTCGGCCAGCGCCTTCTGCACGGCTTCTTCGAGGTCCCACGGGCCCGTGCGGCGGACGAGCGACACTTCCCGCACCGCGTAGCGCTCGCCCGCGGCGTCGGTCACCGAGGCGATGGCCGAGTCGCGGGAGAGGTCCTCGTCCAGCACCGGCCGGGATTCGGTCAGCGCGAGGATGCGCGGCACCACGTCGGACCGCTCGGCGAACGTCGGCGGCAGTTCGGCGGCCGGCGCCAGCGGCCGGAGCTGCTCGGTGTGCGCGCGAATCGTCAGCCCGTCGAGCGTCGGGGGCGGTTCCGCGGGGGCCGCGCCGGGCTGCGCGAACGCCGCGCGGGCGATGCGCGCCGCCGCCTCCACCTCCTGCGACAGCCGTTCGACCGCCAGCAGGCTGCGCGCGATCTCGCGCCGGCTGGTCGCCGGGTCGAAGCCTCCGTCCGCCGGCGGCGCCGCCGCCTTCACCCGCTCGTCCACCTGCCGTCCGTTGGCCTCCTGGGCCAGCCAGACGTCGACCTCCGCGTCGGCGACCTGCCCGCGCAGGGCGTCGAAGCGGGCCTGGAGCTTCCCGGCGTCCGCGTCGGTTCCCGCGGCGGGCGCCACGGTCCACACCAGCACGTCGACCGCTTCGGCCTGCTCCCGCACCGCCTGCTCCACCTCCGCCGGCGACACGGCGACCGCCGCCGCCAGCAGCTGCTGCATCTTGAGCGCCAGCAGGTTGCGGCGCTGGAACGCGTAGAAGTCGTCGACCGACATCTGGAACTGCTGCTGCAGGGCGGCCCGCAGCGCCTTCGGTTCGAACTTCCCCGACCGTCCCATGCCGATGCGCAGCGGCAGCTCGCCGCCGCACCAGTGCACGCCCCCCTGGGGATCGGTCCACGACCCGTGGTCGAAGATGAAGACCCGCCCCTTCGCGATCGCCCGCTTGATCTCCTCGTCGTCGATCGCGATCCCCTGGACCGCCGCCTCGCGCACCAGCGCCTCGCGGATCAGGAATGCGTTGCGGAAGTGCGCCGCATCGTCCTTCTCGTCCAGCGGGGCGCCGGCGGAGGCGGCGCCGAGCGCCGGACCGAAGGCCGCCAGTTCGATCGCGGTCCGGTAGCACGGCACGTAGCGCTGCGGGAACGGGATGCCCGGCTGCAGCGCCAGGTGCGTCCGCCACAGCTCGAACTCGAGGTCCGTCACCTCGTAGCCCAGCACGGACATCACGGCCCGTGCCGAGCGATGGCCGGCCTGATCCTTGGAGCGGCAGCCCTGCGCCTGCGGTCCGAACTCGATGATGAACGCCAGGATCAGGATGCTGAGCACGAAGACGATCACGATCGACTGGGCGTTCCGGCGCATGTAATCGAGCATGGCTCGGGGTACCTCCGGTTTCGGAGGGCCTGCGTATCGGAATCCCCGCGTGGAGTCAAGCGACGGGTCCCCCGCGCTTGCCTCGTCCGCGGAGCCACGCTAGCTTCCCGCGCGGAAGGGAGACCGCCGATGCCGAAATCAGGCCGCATGAACCCGCGCCCTCGCACCGCGGCCAGACCGACGCCGGGCCGCGCTTGGCGGTCGCCAGCCTCGCCGGCGCGACGAGCCGGAGGTCGCAAGTCCGCGCCGCCGCCGGCGCCGCGCGCCGGGGCCGCGAGGTCCCGGTTGGCCGGCGCGCGCTTCGCGCCCGTCCACCCGACGCCGCGCCGGGCCGCGCGCGCGCCGAAGCAGGGACGGCCGACCGACCGGCGACGGCTCCGCGCGGCGGCCTACGAAGCCGCGGTCCGTCCCCGCATCGTCGACCTGGAGCCGGTCGATTGCCTGGTCGTCGAGGGTCGCGGGGCGCCGGAGGGTCCCGAGTTCCAGGAGGCGATCGGCATCCTGTACGCCGTCGCCTCGTCGCTCGAGACGGCGCTCCAGGCCGCCGGCCGCGACTTCGAGGTTCCGCCGCTGGAGGGGTTCTGGTGGTCGGACGTCGATCTCCGGCGGCTCGACGATCCGCACGCGCTGTGGCGGCTGCCGCGGTCGTCGTGGCGCTGGAAGCTGCTGCTGCCGCTGCCCGACGGCACGACGCCGGCCGAGGTCCGGCAGGCCCGCGAGCAGCTCTGCGCGAAGCGCGGCGACTCGCTGCCCGAGCGGGTGCGGCTGGAGCGGGTCGCGGAGGGGCGGTGCGTGCAGGCGCTCCACGTCGGCCCGTACGCCGCGGAGCCGGAGACGGTGCGCCGGATGGTCGCCTGGGCGCGCGAGCAGGGCCTGCGGCCCTGCGGATTCCACCACGAGATCTACCTCTCCGACCCGCGGAGCGCACCCCCGGCGAAGCGGCGCACGATCCTGCGCCTGGCCGTGCGCTGACGCGGCGCGCCGGCGAAACGCCCGCTTCTGTGGTATAGCGGCCGCGATGACCGAGGAGGACCGCCCGCCGCCCGCCGCGGAGCCGCCGCACGGCGGGGCCGCCGCGCCGGGGAACGGCGCGCCCGTCGAGAGCGACGCGGGCGCGCTGGACAACCTCGTCACCCAGTTCAGCAACGCCTTCGACTGCTTCCGCGAACTGGCGCAGAACAGCATCGATGCCGGCAGCCCCGTCGTCGAGGTCTGGACCGAGTTCCAGGCATCCCACGGCCTGGTCGGCGCCGCGTGCCTGCACGTCGAGGACGCCGGCGAAGGGATGGACGAGCGGATCATCGATCAGGAGTTGACGAAGCTGTTCGCCTCGTCCAAGGAAGGGGACCTGACCAAGATCGGCAAGTTCGGCATCGGCTTCGTCTCGGTGTTCGCGCTCCAACCGTCCGCCGTGCTCGTGCACACCGGCCGCGGGGGCGAGTACTGGGAGGTGCTGTTCCACCAGGACCGGTCGTTCACCAAGACCCGGCTCGCCGAGCCGGTGGAGGGGACCCGGGTGACGCTGTTCCTCGAAGCGGACGAGCCGCGCTACCGGGAGCTGGTCGCCGGCGCACGCGCGGCGCTCCGGAAATGGTGCTGCCATGCCGAGGCGCGCATCACGTTCGAGGACCGCTCGCCGCCGGTGGGATGCGTGCGGACGATCGAGGAGATCAACGAGCCGTTCACGGTGGAGGGGGCCTGCGTGACGCGGACCGCGGCGCCCGGGACGGAGATCGTCCTGGCCTACGCGGACCGGCCGCACTACGCCTTCTTCAACCGCGGCCTGGCGCTCGCCTCGACCGACGTCGCCGCCCAGGTGCTGGACGAGCGGCGCGCGCGCCGCTACCGGCGCATCTCGTTCAAGATCAGTTCGCGCTACGTCGAGCACACGCTGAGCCGCGAGTCGGTGATGCGCGACGAGAACTACGACCGGGTGATCGCGCTGCTCGACGCCGCCGCCAACGGCCCGCTGCTCGACAAGTTGGTCGCGGAGCTCGAGGCGCTGGCCGGTCGCGCGCCGGACCGTCCGTGGACCGCGGAGGACCTGGCGCGCTACGGGGAGCGCATCGGCTGGCTGCTCGCCGAGCCGGCCGCCTCGCTTGACCGCATCCGCAGGCGCCCGATCCTGCGGACGGTGGAAGGCGCCGCGCTCTCGCTGGCCGACGCCTGGGACGTTTTCGGGCGCGACGGCCGGCTGCTCGTCGCGGCGCAACCGACGCCGCTCACCGCGCGGCTGGCCGGGGACGGCGTCCCCGTCTTCCTGGCCGGGCTCGACGAGGGCCGCGCCGAGACGCCGGCCGACGACGCGTCGGCGGGGCATGCGCTGCGCGGCGTCCCCGCCCTGCTCGGCGTCTGGGTCCGGCTCAACCGCAGGCGGCGCTTCGCCGCCCGGGCCAAGGATGTGATGAAGACCGTCCTGCCCGCGGAGTGGACGACCTGGATGCGTCCCGAGCCGCCGCCGGAGATCGCGGATCCCGAGCAGGTGTACGTCGCGGTGGCGCTCGACGAACGGGTGCCCGGGGAGATCGACGCGCTGCTGGCGCGCGCGTCGAGCCTGCTCCGGGCGGCCCAAGCCGGCTACCGCCGGCTGCACAGCTTCGTGCCCGCCGCGCCGACGCCGGCCGACCCGCTGTTCGTCACGGGCCGCCGGCTGGGGCCGCGCATGGCGCGCCCGCCCCGGGACGTTCCCGACCGCCGCCGGCGGCTCGAGGCGGCGGTGAACCGGGCGCACCCGCACTTCCTCCGGCTGGCGCGGCTGCACGAGCGGTGGCCGGCCCTGGCGAGCTACTGCCTCGCCCGCAGCCTGCTGCTCGCCGAGCGGCGGGTGGACCTCCAGAAGGGCGACCTGCTGGGGCAGGCGTTGCGGGAGGCGGACGGATGAACGGGGTCGAGGAGGTCATCGCCCGGAGTCGCCAGCCCGGCACGTTCGTCGAGCGGCGGACGTTCAGCGTGGCGCGCGACCGTGCGATCGCCAAGCTCCGCAAGTTCGCCCTCGCCAGCCCGTACGACTACATCCTCGAGCTGATCCAGGCTGCCGTCGCGAACGGCGCCCACTACGTCGATCTCGAACTCCGCGGCTCGCGCATGGGCCTGACCTACGTGGGCGGAGGGTTCGTGCCGAACGAGCTGGGCAGCTCTTCGACTTCCTGTTCGCCTCCCGGGAGGACCTCGAGACGGCCGACGTGCGGCAACTCGCGCTCGGCCTCAACGCCCTGTTCCAGTTCGAGCCGGACGAGGTCGTGCTGGAGTCGGGGGACGGAACGGCGAAGGGGACGACCCGCGTGCGGATCACCGGTGCCGACACGGTCGAGGTCGGCCGGCCGGAGGCGCCGCTGCGCGGCACGTACGTCGTCGCCCGCGGCCTGTCGGGCGGACTGCCCGGCACCAGCGTCCCGCGTCGCGGCGAACTCGCGGCGATCGAGAGCCGGTGCCTGGCCGCGCCGGTCCCGATCGTCGTCAACTCGGAACCGCTGTTCGGCTATGCGAAGGCCCGCACGCCGAAGCTGTTCGGCTACCGCCAGTGGGTGCCGTTCGACGAGGGCGACCTGTACGGCGCGGTGGGGCTCGGCTGGACGGCGGACGACCGGGTGTTCCACCTGCTGACCTGGGGCGTCCTGATTGAGTCGGTGCGGGCCGAGCCGTTTCCCGGGTTGCGACTGGGCGGGATCGTCTGTTTCGATCGCCTGCACAAGACGGTCGATCATGCCGCGATCGTCCGGGACGAGCGGCTGGACGAGATGTTCGCGCGGCTCCGGCCGTACGCGCAGATGTTGCGCGACGGACGAGCCGCCGCGACCTACGACTTGCGGCTGCCCGACGGTCCGCCGCTGGGGCCCCGCGAGCTGCGCGAGATCGCCCGTCGTGTCCGAACGCTCGTCGTCGTTCCGGCCTCGACCTGCGCGGGCGGCCCGCCGCTCGAGCGCGCCCGACAGATCGGCAGGGCGCTCGACGCTCCGGTGCTGCTGGCCGGACCGGCCGACGCCGACGCCGTCCGACTCGTCGCCGGCCCCGGCACGCGCGTGGTCGAACCGTGCGTCGGCGACGACACCGACCTGACGTTCTACCGCCAGCCGCCGGCCGAGCCGCCGGCGCCCCCGTGGCTCGTCGCTCCCGTCCGCGGCGAGCCGCTCGACGCCAAACGCCTCGCCGACGTGCTCCAGGCCGACGGGGTCCTGCCGCCCGCGCAGCCCGCGGGGGCGGATGCGCGCGACCAGTTCCTCCGGGAGCTGGGCGGGCGCTGCGAGGTGCGCGCGACGCTGTTCGTCCCCGAGCGCCCGCCGCATCCGGGTGGGCTGGCGGTGGAGCTGGTTTCGGCCGACCGCCGCGTGGCCCTGCTGCCGATCGAAAGCCGGTTCACGGGCGGGCTGCTGCGCGTCGAGGTCGAGAGCGCGTCGCCGCGCGCCCTGCTCCGGGTCTGGCCGGGCACCACCGACACCACCCTCGGAGCGCTCGTCGCGTATGCCGTCGTGCGGCTGTCGACGCCGGCGCTGGAGGCCGCCGAGCGGCGGGTCGTCGCCGGACTCGAACGCTCGGCGACCGCTGCGGGCACCACCGGCTCCCGCGCCGCGCTCGGGGCGCTGGCGCGCGCCGGCCTGCTGCGGCTGCGCACCGATGCCGACGGCTTCGTCGCCCCCCGTTTCTCCCTGTTCGACCCACAACTCCCGGCCGCGCTGCTCGACCTGCCGCTCGTCCGAACCCTCGACGGACGCGAGTGCAGCGCGCGCGACCTGGAGGAGATTCTCGAGGCGACGGGGGGCGTGCTGTACGGCGTCGTCCCCGAGGTTCCCGCCGACCTGAGGGGACTGGACCGCTCCCGCATCCTCGACCTCGACCCGCAGCAGGAGCGCCTGCTGCTCGCGCTGGTCGGGGAGGCGAGCTACGTGCGGGTGGACGCGCGCGACGTGCTGGCCGAGTCCGCCGGGCTGCGCGTCCGCGACTTCGCGCTGGGCCTGCGCGCCTGGCCCGACTTCCCGCTGCTCGTCGAGGGCGCCGATCCGGCCGCGCTGCCGCCGGAGCGGCGCAGGCTCGTCGAGCACGAGCTGGTGCGCCGGCTCCAGCGGCTCTTCGCGGCGGGCCCGACCGAGGAGTTACGCCGCCAGGCGGCCCGCCACCTGCTGTGGTATCTGCGGCGCCGGCGATCGGCGGGGCCGGACGAAGGGGTGGTCGAGGTCGATCGTCTGCCGCTGTTCCTCGACGTCGATGGCGTGCCCCGTTCGCTGGACGACCTGCGGGACCTGCTGGCCGGTCCCGGGGTGCCGATGCACGACGGTTGGTCGACCGACCCGGCGGACCTGGGGCCGCTCGCCGACGCCGTCGGCCGGCCGCTGGGCGCGCCGGAAGGGCCGCGGCCGCCGTTCCGCGGCCTGGCGATGAACCCGTTCGCCCGCCACGTCCTGTCGCGGCTCGGTCGCGTGACCCCGGTCCTCGACTTCGACCTCACCGACGCCGAGGCGCGGGCCGACGGACGTCCGCCCGAGACGGCGTACGTCGTCCGGGTCGACATCGCGGCCGACTTCGCGACGGGCACGCTGGGACTGCCGGTCGCGGAGGTCGCCGAACCGGCCGTGGCGGTGGTCGACGAGCAGCGTCGGCTGCTCGGGGTCCTGCGGGAGGCCGTCCGCGAGGACGGGGTGGTCGGCGCCCTGCGCCTGACCGCCGGCGACGTTCCCGCGGAGCGGATCGCCGGTTTGGCGCGGCACGGCGTCGCGCTGCTGTTCGCCGAGGTGCTGCGGCGGCTGCCCGGGATGGCGGCGGACGATCCGCAGCGCCTGCGCTGCCTGCGGGCGGCGCTGCGCTGGGCCGACCGCCGCACCCTGTTCGTCGCCCGCCCCGACGGCTCGGTCGCGCTCGACATCCGCGACCCGCTTGCCGAGCGGATCCTCGACCTGCCGGTCTTCCCGACGTCCGGCGGCCTGCCGGCGACGGCGCGGCGGCTGCTGGGCGAGCATGCGGCGGCGTGCGTCGGGATGCTTCCGGACTCGGCCCGCACCCGGCTCGACCCGTCCACCCCCGCCCCGCTGCGCGCCTGGCTCGACGAAGCCTGCGCCGCCGCGCGGGTCGTGCGTCCCGCCGCCGCGCGGCTCGTCCCGCCGCCCGAGCTCGATCCGACGTCGAACCCGCGCCGGCTCGCCGGCTGGATCGCGGACCTGCTGGCGTCGTTGGGCGCCGTCGAGGGCCGCTCCCATCCGCTGGTCGTGGAGTTCGGGCGGGGCGGCGAGGACCGGTGGAATGCGGGCCGGGACCGCCGGTTCGACGAGCTGGTGCTGGGGTGCCTGCCGGTGGCGACGCGGGAAGGCCCTCGCCAACTGCTCGTGCTCGATTCCTCCCATCGCTTCGTCCGCCGGCTCCTGGCGGACCCGCGGGGCGACCGGGAGGCGCTGGCCTGGGTGCTGCTCGCCTGCTTCGGCCGGCTCAACGAGGTGCTGGCGGCGGTGAGCGACGAGGACGAGCTGGCGTTCCAGCAGCGGGTGCTCGACCTGCTGGAAACCCCGGCTCAGATGCCGTAGACGACGTTGCGCGTGTTGCGGGACGCGCAGAGCGCCTGGACGGCGGGGACGGCGGCCCGCGGGGCGACGAACTTGCGGTCCTTGAACACCTTGTAGCCGAGCCGCCGGCGGGCCTCCTCGTATTCGCCGCGCGCCTCCGGTGTCAGCCGTTCGAGGAGCAGATCGGCGAAGGGGTCGTTGTCCCGGTCGGCCGACAGGTCCTGCGCCGCGGTATCGACGGCGAACATGGCGACGAAGCCGTCCGCGGCGACCACCGGCCGCAGTTCGTCGAAGCCCCGCGTCCAGGGAAAGCCGATCGGGCCCACCACCCCCTTGACCACCCGCTCGACCTCGAGCCCCCCCAGGGTCGCCAGGCGCACCAGGGTGAACTCGGCGTCGTACGAGGTGAACTGGTAGATCAGCGAGCGGAAGCCCTCGGTGTGGCGGGTGGTGTCGTCGTCGAGGACCGCGAGCTGGCGGTTCCAGGCGTCGGCCTGCTGCGCGAGGTCGATCGTGTAGCGCACGAAGACGCCGGAGGCGTCGAGCTTGTCCAGCACGACGTGGAACGAGGCGCGCCGGCGTTCGGGCTCGACGCGGCGCAGGGCGACGGTCATCTCCCCGAGCGGCGCGAGCGCGACGTCCCGGATCGCGGCGTAGTAGTCGTACTTGGTCAGCAGGCGGGCGTGGATCGAGGCCGGGTCGGCGGCGGCCTTGCGGGCGAGCGCGGCGCGATCGCCGAGCTGCCGGAGCTGGTCGGCGGCGATGCGCACGTCGGTCTGCGCCCGCGTCCACTCGCGGTAGGTGGGCAGCCCGGATCGCAGGTCGACCTCCACGCCCGGGTACAGCCCGCGGTGGACGGCGGGCGCCAGGACGCCGAGGTGGGCGGCGAGGCGCCGGGCGTCGGGGAACTGGGGCCCGAGCCGGGCGGCGTGGAGGATCTCGCCGAGCCGCGCGACGTACGCGGCTTCCTCGCCGCCCTGGAGCAGGCGGGCCGGCACGGACGCCGGGGTTGCCGCGGGTCGGTCGCCCATCACCCTACCCGGCCGCGGTTCCCCCCGCCGTGCCGCCGCGCGCCGCCGCGGGCACCTCGACGATCTCCTCGGGTTCCTGCGGCACGCCGGCGGCGGCGGCCTTGCGCGCGATCGCTTCCGACAGCGCCTTCTCCACCTCGGCCTCGCTGAAGGCGTCCGACAGCGCCGCGGTCTCGGTCAACGCCCGCTCGGTGTCGGCGTCGTAGACGTCGAGGTCGGCGACCATCCGGTCGACGTTCTCGCGGAAGTAGGCCTGCGTTTCGGCGACGAACCGCGTCGTCTGGTGCACCGACTCGGTCATCGCCTCCAGCGACTGGCGCAGTTCGAGGAGCACGAGCGAGGCGTCGGCGGCGGCCCCGATCGCCTGGACCTGTCCGCCGATCAGGTCGAGCTTCTCCGAGGCGGCGGTGACGTAGCGGGTGATGTCGGCCTGCAGGTTGGCGATCACCTCCGCCAGCTTCCAGGTGTTGTCTTTCAGGCCCGCCAGGCGGTCCTCGGCGGTGGAGTACAGCCGCAGCCGCGTGGTGTGCTCGGCCAGCCCCCGGCGCACGCGATCCAGCTCGGCCTGGTACTTGCGGCCCTCGGCCGACACCGGATCGAGCCGCATCAGGCGCGCTTCGAGCTCGACCTTGAGCGTGCGGAGACGCGTGACCAGCGCCGCGGCGCGCTCCTCGTTCTGTGCCGACTCGACGATCCGGCCGTTCAGCCGTTCGATCTCGTCGTAGAGGTCCTTCTTCGCCGCCTCCAGGCGTTCCACGAACTCGGCCGCCTCCTTGAGCCGCAGGGAGCTCGCCTCGTACTGTTCGCGCAGGAGCTGTTCGATCGAACGATGATCGAGCGTCCGGCCGCCGCGGCCGCGGAACCAGTCGAGCAGGCGGCGCCAGCGGCCCCGGTCGTCCTTGCGGTCCTCGCTCAGCCGTTCGGACAGCTCCCGCAGGCGGCCCATCTCGACGGCCAGCGCCTGCTGGATCTCGGCGTTGCGGGCGCGCATCCGGGCCAGCTCGCCCAGCCGGTCGTTCTGTCGCGCGCGCTCGGTCCGGATCGTCTCCTCCAGGGTACGGACCGAGATCCCTTCGCCGGTGTAGGCGTCGTCGCCGTCCCATCGTTCGCGATCGGTGTCGCCCATCTCGCTTCCCCGTTCGGACGCACCCGCCCGGCAGCCGTTCATCCCGCCCCTGCCGGTTCGATCTCGAGCACGGTGCGGGTGCGCGTTTCCAGCAGTTCGGTTCGTCCCTCCGCGGTGCGCCGGCGGCGCTGGATCGAGGTCAGCGCGCGCCGGCCCTGCAGCGGAAGCGGCCGGCCGAGGTCGAACCGCAGTTCGGTCGAGTCCTGGAGGTCCAGTTCGAGCAGCCGGACCTGGACGCCCGTCGCGCCGGCCGGCGCCCGCAGTTCCTGTTCGCCGGCCCGCGTCCGCGTCCGGCCGCGCAGGCGGCCGCGCCGTCCGTCGAACTGCTCCAGCAGGAACCGCTCGCGGGTCGTCGCGTCCAGGCCGGAATCCGGGCCGCTGCGGAACTCGCGACCCCATCGGCCGCCCGCCCCGACCGGCTGCGCGGGCAACGGCACGGTCGCCAATTCGACGGCGTCCGTCACCAGCCGAGCCGCGTCCCGCACCCCGGTGGACCACGCATCCGGGAGCTTCCAGTCGGCCCGCAGCAGGTCGCCGAACGGTCCGAACTGGACGTCGGCGGCGACGCCGGCCAGCGCGGCGACGGCTTCCCGCAGGGCGACCGGATCCGGCGCGGCGGGCTCGCGTTCCAGCGTCGTGCCCGAGATGCGCAGCGTTCCGCGCAGGCCGCCGTCCGTCGTCGTCTCCGTCGCCACGAACTCCAGCACGACCCGGGCCGTGAAATCGGTGCGCCGCGCCGCGCCGTCGACCGTCTCCTCGATCGCCTGTTCGATCCGCAGATCGAGCGTCTGTCGGGAGTTCGGCGCCGGGACGAGGCGCAGTTCGCGGGCTCCCGTACCGCGCTCCAGCACGACCAGGGGCGGTTCCTGCGCGGCGCCGGGCAGGGGGTCGAGTCCTTCGGGGAGCGTGTCGTCCTGCAACCAGGCCCGCGCGGCGACGGGCGACAGGCCGGCGGCTGCGGGCGCCGTTCCGCCGTCCCGCCGCGCCGCGGGAGCCGTCTGCCGGCAGGCCGCGACGTCCAGCACGGCGCACCCCAGCAGGACGATCCGGAGGGCGGCGCGGGCGCCGGGGCGGCTCGGACGTCGCATCACGCCTCCGCGCCTATTCCGACGCCGGCCCTTCGGGCTCGCCCGGCGGCTCGCCCGGCGGGTAGTACGGCGGCGGCGCCGGCGGCGTGTAGCGAATCTCGATCGGCTCGCCGCCGTCCGGTTCCGTCGGCGCGACCGACGCATCCGCCGGTTCGTCCGGGGTCGTCGTCCCGGTCGGCGCGCCGCCGCCGCAGCCCGCGACGACGGCGGTGCCGAGGGCCACGGCGGCCGCGGCGACGCGCAGCCCGCCGCGCTCGGGGCGTGGCGGCAGCGGCTCCGGCGCGGTCACCACGCCGGCCGGGCCGTGCAGGTGAACGCGGAACGTCCGGCCGCCGACGCGGACCTCGTCGCCGGCGAGCAGCACGACCGGTTTCCCTTCGGGCACCTCCAGCGAGCGTCCGGCGCGGGAGACGACGGCCGGGGGCCCGCCGTCCGGGCGGAAAAGGATCAACCGGTCATCGGCCGAGACCCACAGTTCGCAGCCGACCGCGCCGTCGCGCCACCGCACGGTGCCGTCCGGTCCGAGGCGCAGGCCCGGGCCGCGGCCCGGCAGCGCCACGCAGCGCAGGAACCGCCGCTCTCCTTCCCCCATCTCCTCCAGGCACACGCGCATCGGCTTCGGCATCGCGGGTCCTCCTTCCTCGCTCGGGCGGCAGCATAGACCGCGGCCCCGCCCCTGCCAAGCATCGACGTGCCGCGAAGTCTCGACGCGGCGGGGCCCGTCAGCGGACCGTGACGCGGTCGACGCGGATGTAGGCGTAGTCGTGCCAGTCGACGCGGAATTCGAGCTGGTCGGGGCCGCCCGGCGCGGTGAACGGCACGTCGAATTCCTGGTAGGTCATCGTGGAGGAGAACTCGTTGCGTCGCACGCCGCGCTGCGCCAGGACGGTGTTGGTGGTGAAGTCGTAGACGTCGAGGGTGACGACGCGCAGGGTATCGGCGGTATTGTTGTCAATCATCATGCGGAACGCGGCGCGGCGCGAACCGGCCGGGATGTCCCGCGTGTACGGGCCGTACAGCAGGTGTCCCTCGCCGTCGGCGGCGGTGTTGGCCGACCAGCCGTCGGCCTCGGCACGGCCGACGATGTGACCCATCGCGCTGCTCTCCGCCTCGAAGGTCAGGCTCTCGAAGGCGCAGACGCCGGTGCCGGTGCAGGTCCAGCCGGACGCGCACGAGCCGCAGCTTCCGCCGCAGCCGTCCGGGCCGCACTCCCGGCCCGCGCAGGCCGGCCGGCAGACGCAGTCGCCGGAGGGCTCGCAACTCCACCCCGCGGGGCACGAGCCGCAGCTTCCGCCGCAGCCGTCCGAACCGCATTCCCGGCCCGCGCAGGCCGGGATACACAGGCACGCGCCGCCGATGCAAGACTCGCCCGCACCGCACGGCAGCCCGCACCCCCCGCAGTGCGCCTCGTCGGTCTGCAAGTCGACGCACGCGCCCGCGCAATCGGTCAGTTCCGGCGTGCAGGAGCCGGCGCAGCGTCCCTCGTTGCAGACCTCGCCCCCCGCGCACGCGCGATCGCAGGCGCCGCAGTGTTCCGGGTCCGAGTTGAGATCGACGCACGAAGCTCCGCAAGTCGTGTGGCCCGGCGGGCACGGCGCCTCCGCCGCCTCGTCCGTCCCGGCGTCGGCGCCGTGAGACACGTCGCCGGCGTCCGGGGCCGAGGAGACGTTGCCTTCGGCGCAGGCGACGGCACAGGCGACGGCGGCGGCGACGAAGAAGGCAATCCGACGCTGCATGACCCGGCCCCCCTCCGGCCCGACGGCCGGAGCGAGGCAAGCATACTACGGCGACCCGACACGGGCGAGCCCGCGCGTGGAAGCGCCTGGCCCGGGACCGGCCCGCGACTTGACCTGCGGGCGACATCCGGTCAGGCTAATTGCACGGAAGGAAGGCGGGATGGCGGGAGCAAGAGGGAAACGGCGGGCGGAACGGCGGGCGGCGGCGGGTTTCCGACCGGCGCTCGGTCTGCTGGCCCTGCTGGCCGCGGGCTGCAGCCACGACTGGACGGCGGCGGACGGTGCGACCGACGGGGGGGACGTCGCGCCGGAGGAGGGGGGCGAGGCCGAGGCGGACGATGGGATCGAGGCCGAGGCGGCCCTGTGCGGCAACGGGGTGCGGGATCCGGGCGAGGAATGCGACAACGGTCCGGCGAACAGCGACGCCGCGCCCGACGCCTGCCGCACCGATTGCATCCGCGCCCACTGCGGCGACGGCGTGGTCGATTCCCGGGAGACCTGCGACGACGGCAACGATATCGAGGACGATGCGTGCCGCAACGACTGTTCGTTGCCGACGTGCGGCGACGGCGACCTCGATTCCGGGGAAGCGTGCGACGACGGCAACCGGTCGAACGCCGACGCCTGCCTCAACACCTGCGCCGCCGCCTCGTGCGGCGACGGTTTCGTCTGGGAGGGGGTCGAGGCGTGCGACTCGCCGGACCCGGTTCCGTGCGCGACGGAGTGCGACTCGACCGGCACGCAGGCCTGCCTCGACTGCCGCCGCGCCGGGACGTGCGTGCCTCCCGAGGAGACGTGCAACGGGCGGGACGACGACTGCGACGGCGAGCCGGACGACGGATTCGAGTGCGCGGCGGGCGCGGTCGCACCGTGCGCGACCCGTTGCGGGTCGCTCGGCCGCGGCCCCTGCACGGCGACCTGCGAACCGGCCGGCGTCGAACTCTGCGAACCGCCCGACGAGAGTTGCAACGGCGCGGACGACGACTGCGACCATGAGGTCGATGAGGGTTTCCCGTGCGTGCGGGGCGTCCTGGTGCCGTGCACGACGATCTGTCGCACGACGGGGACGGGTGCCTGCACCGACACCTGCGAGCCCCCGGACGCCAGGACGTGCACCCCACCGGCGGAGGTCTGCGACGGCGTGGACCAGGACTGCGACACGCTGATCGATGACGACCTCGAATGCCGCCCCGGGACCAGCGAGTCCTGCACGGTCGGCGCGTGCGCGGGGACGCGGCATTGCGCGGAGGGATGCGTCTGGGGTTCCTGCGACCTGGGCAGCCCGCCGGAGGAGGACAACTGCGACAGTTCGCTGCGCAGCATCTCCGACTCGCTGGGCACGCGGACCGTGAGCGGCAACACCTGCGGCGCGGCGGACGACTTCTCCGCGGCGGGCTGCGGCGGTTCGGGCGGGCCGGACGTGGTGTACCGGTTCGTGATCCGCACACGACGGCTCGTGACGTTCGACACGACGGGCACGTCGTTCGACGCGGTGTTGAGCGTGTGGGGGCCGGGCTGGACTTGTCCCGGCGCCGAGCTGGCCTGCGACGACGACTCGGCCGGCGGGACGCCGGGCCAGGCGCAACTCGTCCTGGTGCTGGAGAGCGGGACGTACTGGGTGGTGATCGATGGGAAGACGCCCGGCGACAGGGGCGACTACGTGCTCACGGTGAACGTGGCCGACCCGGGGTCGGTCCCGCCCAACGACTCGTGCACGGGGGCGATTCCGCTGATCTTCTCGGGGACGGGCACGCGGACCGTCACGGGCAGCACCACGAGCGCCAGCAGCTTCGGTGGGGGCGGCTGCGCCGCGGCGGGCCCCGACGTCTGGTACAGCCTGTCGCTCCGCGCACCGGCGGTCGTCTACCTCGACACGCTGGATGGCCAGACCTGGAACTCGGTGGTCGAGGTGCGTTCGGGCGACTGCTGGACCTCGACGCTCGCCGGCTGCGGCCCGGACGCCTGCGGCGGGCTCCGTTCGCAGTGGGTCGGCCGGCTCGACGCCGGAACGCACTATGTGCTGGTCGACGGGCGGAGATCGATCGACAGGGGGACGTTCACGCTGCGCTACCAGGTGGTGACGGGGACGTGCGCGACGGACGCGGTGGCGCTGACGGCGGACGGGACGTACTCCGGCACGACCGAAGGAGCGGCGAACCACTCCGAGCCGGGCTGCGGCTTCACGTGGGGGAGGCCCGACGCCGTGTTCGCGTTCGGCGGGTGCGAAGGGCTGTCCTTCTCCGCCACGACCTGCTTGCCCTCCCCGCTCCCGGTCGACACGGTGCTCACCGTGTTCCGCGACTCGTGCAGCGGCATCGAGGTCGCCTGCAACGACGACGATCCGGCCTGCGGCTTCTCCGGGGGCTCGACGGTCACGGTGTCCGGTCTCAGCAACCGACTGTATTTCCTGGTGCTGGACGGCGGCTCGCGGTCGCCGCCGGGGGGGAGCCCGTTCCAGCTGACGGTCGACCTGCCGTAGGCCGTCGCGGGGCAGCCGTCCGATCCGACCTGGTCCGGCCGGTTGCGGCAGCCGCACCAGGGAGCGGCGAGGCACGGCATCTCCCGCCCTGCCGGTCGGCGTGCCGACAGGGGTGCGGGGTCGTGGCGGGCGAACCGTTCCGGGCCGCTTCCGCCTACAGGAAGTTCTGCGTGTTCCAGGTCCCCTCCTCGGGCGTCCAGTAGGCGGTGCCGAGGCGGGTGAAGCTGCAGCGCATGATGTTGCAGTGGTGCGACAGCGGCGGGCAGTGGTCTTCGCCGGAGCCGTTCATGTACATCTCGATCTCGCAGGCCGGGCCGCAGCCGTAGGCGCAGTTCTGGCCGGCCGGGTAATCGGCGTGGAACAGCGCGCCGCGGTCCGCCATCTGCCGGCTGTGGTTGCGCGCATGCGCCGACCATTCGACGTCGTACGCCAGCGGATGATGGCACTCCGGCGTCCCCTCGTTGTCGTGCGAGGCCCGCGTCCGGTTGACCCGCTCGTACATTTCGCACTCCAGCGCGGTCGGCTCGAACCAGCTTTCGTTGGTCCCGTCGCCGTCGACGTCGAAATCGATTGCGCCGCCCTTGCACAGCGCCGCGGTCGGCACGCAGGTCGCGGGGTTTTGCGGATCGGCGGTGAAGCCCGGGTCGCATTCGCAGACGGTCCCGTCGCTCCAGGTGCGGAGCGTGCCGTGACCGGAGCAGGCGTCGGCGTCGTCGCCGTCGCACGCCGGGCCGAACAGGGGGAGCGTGGCCAGGATGAATCGGTATCGCATGGACTCCTCCGGCGCAGGCCCGAGAGCGGGCGTGCGGAGCGGCTCAGATCAGGGGTGGTTCCTCGCAGGTGAAGTGGATCACGACCCGGCCCGCTCGTTCCGAGAGCGCGGGTTCGTAGTCGGGCGCCGGGTAGTCGGGGTCCTCGTCGTTGGGCGCCTCGGCAGAGCCGGGGACGGCCCACAGCATCCGGTGCCGGACGTAGCGCAGGCCGGCGGGAGGCGTCTCATCGACGTAGCCCGTGCCGCCCATTCCCGGTTCGTTGCGACCGCCGCCGTCGCCGCCGTGGTAGCCGCCGCCGCCGCCGTTGACTCCCGTCTCGTCGCCGGAGGTGCTGCGGGCGCCCATCATCGTGGTCTGGCCGCCGGCCTCGGGATGGTTGCCGGTCCCTCCGGCGACGCAGCCCGGCCAGGTGCCGCCGCCGCCGCCGGCGACGACCAGCGCCTTGCCCTGGTCGGCGGGGGTGATCTCGTCGGGGCCGATGAACACGCCGGAGAGCCCGCCGCCGCCGTCCTGGCCCCAGCCGAAGAACATCGTGCCCGCCTCGTCGGCGTGGCCCTTCCCGCCGACGATCACGATCATCGGCGGCGGCTCCCCGACCAGTTCGTAGACGGCCTCGGTGTACCCGCCGATCCCGCCGTTGTCGGCGAGCGCGCAGCCCGGCGACATCGCCTCGCCGTTGCCTCCCGCGCCCCAGGCCTTGATGTACATGTAGCGCGCCCCGGGCGGCGCGGTGTACGCCTCCTGGGTGTTGCCGTACGGGAAGGAGCCGGTCCCGCACGGGACGTCGCCCGTCCCGTCGGTCTCGGCTGGCGAGACGTCCTCCGGGGCGTCGTCGTCGTCCGGCGGCACGTCTTCGATCCCCTCGACCGTCCCGCCGTCGTCCGCCCGCGCGTCCCACCCGTCCGGAGGCACGTAGATCCACTCGCCGCTCCCGGCGCATCCGAGCGGCCCCGTCGCGAACAGGGCGAGGGCCGTTCCGAGCAGCGGCCCAGTCGTTCGTCCGGCCATGGGGTTCCTCCTCTCCCGGGTCACCCGGTCGGCTTCGATGCACACCAGTATGTCGCAGGGCCTCCCGGCCCGCAATCTCCCCGGCGACGCGTCGCCGTGGCGGTGGGACGCGGGTGGCCGCGCGAAGGCCGTTTCCTCGACCGCCGACCCGCGCTAGGCTCGACCGCGCCGGGCCGAGCGGGTCCGGCGACGGCGGGAGGCGATCGACGATGGAGCAGCGAACGATTCCGGGGCAGGAGCGCGGGCGTGATGATCTGACGGCGTGGCGGGCGAGGCTGGCGCGCGACCCGCTGGAGGCGGACCCGTTCTTCCGCGCGCTGGCCCGCCGGCATCTCGGCGCGGCCTGGACGGCGGCCGAGCCGCGGCTGCGGGCGGCGGCGGCGGCGGCGCGCGATGCCGATGCCGACGTGTTCGAGACGAACCGGGACGAGCATCTGCCGGTGCTGCAACGCCACGACGCGCTGGGGCACGACCGCGAGGAGGTGGTGTTCCATCCGGCGCATCACCGCATCGGCCGGACGTTCTGGGGCAGCGGAGCCCTGGCGGTCCTGGGCGAGCCCGGCCGCGAGACGCTGTGCGGCGCGCTGATCTACCTGCTGGACCGCAACGGGGAAGCCGGGCATGCCTGTCCGGTGGCGTGCACGGCCGGGGCGATCAAGCTGCTGCAGCGCGCCGGGACGCCCGAGCAGCGGGCGCGGTGGCTGCCCGCGCTGCTGGAGACCGACTACGACCGCCGGCTCCACGCGGCGCAGTTCGTGACGGAGGTGCAGGGCGGGTCCGACGTGGGGCGCAACGCCTGCGTGGCCGAGCCGGTTTCCGGAGAGCCGGGGCGCTGGCGCATCACCGGCGAGAAGTGGTTCTGCTCGGTGGCGGACGCGGGACTGTTCGTGGTCAGCGCGCGGCCGGCGGGGGCGCCGGACGGGACGCGCGGCCTCGGCCTGTTCCTCGTCCCCCGGCTGCTCGACGGCCGGCCCAACGGCTTCCGCCTCCGCCGGCTCAAGCTCAAGATCGGCACGCGCTCGATGCCGACCGGCGAGATCGAGTTCGACGGCGCGCTGGCCGAAGCGATCGGGCCGCTCGAGCACGGCTTCCGCAACCTGGTCGGCGTGGTGCTCGACACGTCGCGCGTCCACAACGCGCTGGCCGCCTGCGGCATCCTGCGGCGGGCCTTCGAGGAGGCGCAGGCCTACGGTCTGCACCGGGAGGCGTTCGACCGGCCGATCGGCGCCTATCCGGCGGTGGCCGAGCGGGTGGCGCGGATCAAGATCGACCTCCAGGCGGCGCTCGCCACGACCTTCCGGATTCTCGACTGGACCGACCGCATCGACACCGGCCGCGCGGGGAAGGAACTCGCCGCCGCCCGGCGGATCGCGGTGATGATCAACAAGTACTGGACCGCGCTGGCCTGCACCCGCGGGGTGCGCGACGCGATCGAGGTGCTGGGCGGGAACGGGACGATCGAGGATTTCTCGCCGCTACCGCGGCTGTACCGCGATGCGATCGTGATCGAGAGCTGGGAGGGCACGCACAATACGCTGATCGCCCAGGTCTGGCGCGATTTCGCGACGCGCGGCCTGCACGAGCCGTGGCTGGCCGCGGCGGAGGCCGAGGTGGCCGGGATCGAGCGTGCGCTGCCGGGGGAGTTCTCCGCGCGCGCCCGGGCCCTGTTCGCCGAGGTCCGCGACCGTGTCTCCCGGCTGCTCGGGGCGACCCCCGCGCGCCTGGAAGCCGCCGGCCGCCACGTGGTCGACCGGATGTGCCGGCTCGCCGACTGGGTCGCCCTGTGCGACCAGCTCGCCTGGGAGCGGCGGGAGCGGATGGAGACGGGTCTGGCGGACCTGGTCGAGGCCTACCGCCGCCTGCACCTGGATCCGGTCGATCCGCAGGACGACGAGACACTGGCGCCGCTCCTTGCGCGCGTGGCGGCCGGCACCTGAGCGCCCGCCCGCCGGGCATGCGCCTGCAACAGCTCGCGCAGCCGGCGGGCCACCGGTCCCGGCCGGCCGTCGCCGACGACGGCGCGGTCGATCCGCACCACCGGCATCACCTCCCGCAGCGTGCTCGTCAGCATCACCTCGCTCGCCCGCCGCAGGTCGGCGCGTCGCAGGTGCCGCTCGCGGCAGCGCAGCCCGTCGGCGGCGGCGAGCCGCAGCACGAGGCCCCGGGTGACGCCTTCGAGGATGCCGGCGTCGAGCGGCGGGGTGCAGAGGATGCCGTCGAGCACGGCGAAGACGTTGGCCGAGGTCGCCTCGGTGACCCGGTCGAATCGATCGAGCATCAGGGCGTCGTCGCAGCCGGCGCGGCGGGCGGCTCCGAGCGCCAGGACGGAGTTGAGGTAGTTGCCGCTCTTGACGGCGGGGTCGAGCGCCTCGCGGGCGTTGCGCCGGATCGCCGGGATGTGGACCCGGATCCCCCGGCGATAGGCGGCCTCGGGGTAGGGCTCGTACGCCTGGACGAGGATCACCGTGCAGGGCGTGCGGGCCGAGGTCGGGTCGAGGGTGATCGGCCCGACGCCGCGGGTGATGATCACCCGCACGTAAGCGTCGACCTCGCCCGCCGCCGCGAGCGTCCGGCGAATCTGCCGCTGGAGCCACGCCCGCGGCGGCAGCCGGATCGCCAGCGCCGCGGCGGAACGCGCGAGCCGGCGCAGGTGGCGCGCCTCGGCGAACAGCCGTCCGTCGTAGGTGCGGAGCACCTCGTACACCGAGTCGCCGTAGAGGAAGCCCCGGTCCAGGACCGAGATCCGCGCGCGGTCTTCGCGCAGGATGCGGCCATCGATGTTCACGCGCAACGGCATCCGTTCGGCCTCGCCGGAGCGCCGGCCGTCGCCGGACGGCCACGGCGCCGGCGGCGAGGTAGCCCGCCGGGGGACCGCGCGTCAAGCCCCGACCGCGACGACCGCGATGTTCGGCCGTCCGCCACGAGTCCCGCAGCCGCGGGTGGAGCGCCGGCCGCGATCCGCGGGGCCATCGGGGGGCCCGGGGCCCGCCGGCGCGGCTGCCCCGCGACTTGCCGACCCCGGGAGCGGGTGCTAGATTCCGCCCCGGCTTGCTGGGGGTGCTTCGGGCACCGGGAGGTTTCTCATGCAGCGACGCGCAGCGATGTGGCTCGGGATCTGGGTCGTCCTCGGACTGGCCGGCCTCGCCGCCTGCGGCGGCGGGGACTCGACCGCCACCGACGACGCCGGAATCGATTTCGAGGAGACGGGCGACGGTGAGGACGTGCCGGACCGGGCGGACGTGCCGGATCGCCCGGAAGGCGCGGCGGACGGAGATGCCGACGGCGACGACGACGGTGCGGAAGTGGAGGCCGACGTGCCGCCGACGTGCGGCGACGGGATCACGGATCCCGGCGAGGAGTGCGACGACGGCAACGACCTCGACGGGGACGGCTGCGACCGCGACTGCACCTGGAGCTGCACGGCGGCGACCGAATGCAACGACGGCAACGACTGCAACGGCGTGGAAACGTGCGCGGAACACGTCTGCACGGCGGGCGCGCCGCCGGCCGAGGGCACACCGTGCACGCTGCCCGCGGGCGACTCCGGGGTCTGCCGGGGCGGCTGGTGCGTGGGCGCCGACTGCGGCAACGGCACGCTGGACCCCGGCGAGGAATGCGACGACGGGAACACCGACGACACCGACGCCTGCCTGAGCACCTGCCGGAACGCGACGTGCGGCGACGGCTTCGTCCGCGCGGGCGCGGAGGAGTGCGACGACGGCAACGCCTTGCCGGGGGACGGCTGCGAGACCGACTGCACCTGGACCTGCGAGGCGGCGGCGGACTGCGACGACGGCGAGACGTGCAACGGGGCGGAGGCGTGCACCGGCCACGTGTGCGTCGCCGGCACCCCGCCGGCGGAGGGGACGCCGTGCACGCTGCCCGCGGGCGGCGCGGGCGTCTGCCGCGGCGGCGTCTGCGCGACGGTCGCCTGCGGCAACGGCACGATCGACCCCGGCGAAGAGTGCGACGACGGGAATACCGACAACACCGACGCCTGCCTGAGCACCTGCCGGAACGCGACGTGCGGCGACGGGTTCGTCTGGGCCGGGCACGAGACCTGCGACGGTGACCCCGCCCGCTCGTGCACCTTGAGCTGCGGCACGTCGGGGATCCAGACCTGCGACGCCTGCGCCTGGAGCGACTGCGTGCCGCCGGCGGAGATCTGCAACGGACTGGACGAGGACTGCGTCGGCGGACCGGACAACGGCTTCACCTGCGCGGTGGGCGCGACCGGTTCGTGCGCGACGAGTTGCGGCACGACCGGCAGCCGCACCTGCTCGACGGCCTGCGAGTGGGGTGCGTGCAATCCGCCGGCCGAGGTCTGCAACGGGCTGGACGAGGACTGCGTCGGCGGGCCGGACAACGGCTTCGACTGCGTGCGGGCCTCGACGCAGAGCTGCACGACGACCTGCGCCAGCACGGGGACCCGGACGTGCTCCGACACATGCGTCTGGGGCGCCTGCGTGCCGCCCGCCGAGACCTGCAACGGCCGCGACGACGACTGCGTCGGCGGTCCGGACAACGGCTTCGACTGCGTGCGCGACGCGACGCGGAGTTGCACGACCACCTGCAGCAGCACCGGCACCCAGACCTGCGGCTCGACGTGCGCGTGGGGCGCCTGCGTGCCGCCCGCCGAGACCTGCAACGGCCGCGACGACGACTGCAACGGCGTCTGCGACAACGGGTTCGCCTGCTGCGCCGGGCAGTCGGTGACGTGCACGACGACCTGCGGTTCGACCGGCGTCGGCACGTGCACGACGTCCTGCGTCCTGCCTTCCGGCACGGCCTGCACGCCGCCGGTGGAGACCTGCAACGGGCGGGACGACGACTGCGTCGGCGGTCCGGACAACGGCTTCGCGTGCGTGATGGGCGCGACGCGCGCCTGCACCGTCGGGGCCTGTTCGGGAACCCAGACCTGCGATTCGACCTGCAACTGGGGCGCGTGCAACCTGGGGCCCGCGCCGGCCAACGACACCTGCGCGGGGGCGACGGTGCTGCCGCCGGGAACGCCGGTCCGCGGCTCGACCTGCGCGGCGAACAGCGACTACAATCCGCCCGCCGCCTGCGTGGCCGCGGCGACGTCACCCGCCCCCGACGTGACCTACGTCGTACGCATCACGACCCGCTCGAACGTGGTCTTCGACACCGACGGGACGACGTGGGACACCGTGCTGTACATCTACAACGGCGCGTGCAGCGGCACCCCCGTCGCTTGCAACGACGACATCGGCCCCGGGAACACGGCGTCGCGGATCAGCACCACGCTCGACGCGGGCACCTACTACATCGTCGTCGACGGCTATCAATCGACGAACTTCGGACCGTTCGTGCTCAACAGCAGCGTCCGGCCGGTCGGCGACGAGTGCGCCGACGCGATCCCGCTGACGCTGTCCGCGGGCCGCACCACGGTCACCGGCAGCACGGCGGGCTACACGCCGAGCGCCGGCTCCTGCGACAGCGGCTCGGGAACGCCGAGCCGGGACGTGTGGTACAGGTTCACGCTGGCGCAGCGCGAGCTGGTGTTCGTCAACACCTTCGGCAGCGCCTTCGACACCCAGCTCGCGCTGCTCGCGGGATGCGGCGGGGTCGCGCCGGCCTGCGTCGACGACACCTGCGGCCTGCAGCAGGACCACATCGTCCGCAACCTGGCGGCGGGCACCTACTACGTGCTGGTGGACGGCTACGGCGGGGCTTCGGGCAACTACACGCTCAACATCGAGCACCTGCCGGTCGGCAGCGACGGCACGCCGACCGTGCTGACCCCGGGGCTCGCGACGTACACGGGCAACACGATGTCGCTGACCCCCGGCGTCGTGACGGGATCCTGCGGCGGCGACCGCGCGCCCGAGGACACCTACTACTGGACGACCTGCCCGGGCGACGCCGGCGGCGCCTTCAGCGCCACCACCTGCGGCAGCAGCATCGCGACCTACGACACCCTGCTCTACGTCCGCTCCGGCGCCACGGGCAACGACCTCGACTGCAACGACGACGCCGTTCCCGCCTGCACCCCCACGAACGCCTCGCGCATCGGCGCGACCATTCCGGCCGGCGCGGGCCTGTTCGGCTTCTACGTCGACGGCTACGGCGCCGCGTCCGGCAACTACGTCGCCGCCGTCAACCGCCCGTAGGCCCCGCCCTCCCCTCCCGCACCCGACCCGCCGCACTTCGAACCACCCACCGGACGGCCCGTTCTGTGCTACGGTGCGCGCATGGTCCGCTCCTCCGTCCGCGGCCCGCTGGTCCTGCTCGCGATCGGTCTGCTCCTCCCGGCCTGCCGCTGCGGCTCCCGCCCGGCGGAGGAAACCGCCGGGCACCCGCACGACGGAACGTCCGGCACGACGTCCCCCGACGCCCCGAATCCGACCGGAGGCGCCGTCGAGTCCGACGCCGTCCTGGAGGCCACGGACGACGCCTGGCCCGGCGGCGACCTCGTTTCGCCGGAGGTGCTGGCGGAGTTCGTCGCCCGCGGGACGGTCGATGCCTGGTACGGCGTGTACCTGACCGGGCGCAAGGTCGGCTGGGCCCATGTCGAACTCGGGCGGGCGGCGGCGGGCGAGCCCGGCGGTTTCGTCGCCCGTCTCGAACTGCGCATCGTCCAGGAAGGGCTGCTCCCCGGCCTGCGGTCGGAATCGGTGATCCGCTCCGAGGACTTCTACGGCACGGACCCGCCGTTCCCGCTCGTGGAATCGCGCGACCGGCAGGAGACGCCCGCGGGGACCGTCGAGCGGCGCACGACGGCGACACCCGAGGGGCTCGTGCTGCGGCAGACGGTGCAGGGCCGGGCCGCGCCCGAGCGGCCGTGCCCGCCGACCGCCGAGACGGCGCTGGCGGCCGTCGGCGCCTTCGGTCTCGATGCCGCGCGGCTTCGCCCCGGCATGACGATGGTCGTGCCCGCCTTCGACGACGACGACGCCCGGGACGAGACCGACACCGTGACCGTCGTCTCCGTCGAGCGCGAGGTGGTGGCGGGCATCGAGACCCCCGTCGCCACGCTGCGCGTGCTCCACGAGGGCGACCTCCAGCCGTTCCTGCTGCGCGTCGCCGGCAACACCACCCTCGAGGCCAGCATGGGCACCGGCATCGTGCTGCGGCTGGAAGACCGCGACCGCGCCCGCAGCGACCTCTCGGCCCTCGGACCCCTCGACCTGCGCATCCCCGTCGACCGGCCGCTCGGCCGGCCCGCCGACATCGGCGAACTGCGGCTGATCGTCGGCGTCCCGGCGGGGTTCGCGATCCCCTCCGGCCCGCAGCAGCAGGTCGCGCCGCGCGACGATGGACGGTTCGACGTGCTCCTCCGGTCCGTGCCCGGCCCCGAGGCCACCGTCGAGGAGCGCGCCCGCAACCTGCGTCCGACCCCCGAGGTCGACTCCGACGCGCCCGCCGTCGTCGCCCTGGCGCGCGAGATCACCGCCGGCGCCGCCGGCGACCGCGACAGGGCCGACCGGATCGTGGCCTGGGTCTACGACAATATCGACAAGAACCTGTCGACCAACCTCGGCACCGCATCCCAGGTGCTCGAACGCAAGGTCGGCGATTGCACCGAACATGCCTTGCTCGTCGCCGCCCTCGCCCGCGCCGCGGGCCTCCCCGCCCGCCAGGTCTCCGGCCTGATCTACGTCGGCGACGAACTCGGCTTCTTCGGCTGGCACGCCTGGACCCAGATCGTTCTCGACGGCCGCTGGGTCGCCGTCGATGCCTCCTGGAACGAGCCGATCGCCGATGCCGCGCACCTCCTCCTCGGCATCGAGGACTCGACCGACTGGCTCACCGTGATCGACTCCATCACGATTTCGGCACCGTCGCCGGTCACTTCCAACTAGCCCGGGCCGACATCCGTCTCCCGGAATCAGACAAGAATTTCCGTGCGATGATCTATGTAGGATATAATACCACCATGTGGGACAAGCATCATCCGAGGGTTGTCCGGCCGATGGATCTGAATCGAGTCGATGCGGGGGTGGCGGCCGACATGGCGGATTCGGACGACGAGGAGATCGGGGAGCGGGTGGAGGGTCGGGCGCCGCCGGTGGACCAGTGGCCGGTGGCGCTGGTGATCGCGCTCTCGCTCCTGGCGGCGACGCAGATGTCCCACTGCAGCATGGCCGGCCTGTCGGCGGCGGACGAGAGCGGCCGGCCGATGTCCGCGGCCCGCGCCGGAGGAGCGCCCGATGCGGGTTCGGCGGCGGGGACGACCGTTCCGGAGGCGGCGGAGGCGGTCGCGGCGAGCGTCGCCGAGGCGGCGGGGGCGGTCGTGCCGGTCGCACCGGCGGTCGCCGCGAAGTCGGCTCCTGCCGACGGGAAGTCCGCTGTCGCGGTACCGGCGGGGACGGATGCGCCGGCCGGCCCGGTGGAGGTGATCTGTCCCGATCCGGAGGAGGCTCCGGTCAAGCTGTTCGTGTCGCCGGCGCGGCCGGTGGCAGGGAAGCCGTTGCGGCTCACGGCGGTTTCGGAGACCGAGCAGCCGTCGGTGGAGTTCGAGATGCTCGGGCCGGACGGACGGGAGACGTACCGACCGCGGAACTGGAACGAGTCGTGGGGCGGTCCGCCGTGGGCCTGGTCGGTGATCGTGCCGGCGCCGGCGGCCGGGACGCGCCGCGTGCTGGTCCGCTCGACGGACCCCGCCCGGCCGCTGGCCTGCGGTCGGGTGGAGATCCCGGCGCGGGCCCCGCGGCGGATGCGGGCGCCGAAGACGGGCGTGTGGGAGGTGACGCGGGCCTGGAATCGGGAGCTGGAGAACCTGTACGCGGCGTGGGTCGAGCGCCTGTTCCTGACCGACCCCGGGGCGAAGGCCGGCTGGCGGCCGCTGCACCAGGTGCTGCGCGACCCGAAGCGCAACCTGCTGTACGGCCATCTGGGGCTGGACGAGGACGACGCACAGGGGCCGGAGCCGGTGGTCGTGGCGCCCGACTGCGGCGACACCCCCTTCTTCCTGCGCGCGTACTTCTCCTGGAAGCTGGGGCTGCCGTTCGCGGTCCGGCACTGCCTGCGGGGGACGCGCGAGCGGGGGACGCGCTGCGACGAAATCCCGGAGACCAATCTCAACAGCGCCTGGGACGCGATCGAGTCGCCGGTCCGGCGCTTCAACGCGTGGCTCGAGGAGGACGTCGGCGACACGGTCCACTCGGGCACCGGCCGCGCGCTGCCCGAGGCCGACGCCGGCGAGTTCTACCCCGTGGCGCTGTCGCGCGACACGCTGCGCCCCGGCACGGTGTTCATCGATGTCGGCGGCCACGTGCTGGTCCTGAGCCGCTGGGTTCCCGGTTCGGAGAAGCGCATCGGGATGCTGCTGGCGATCGACGGCCATCCCGACCGGACGGTGTCCCACAAGCGGTTCTCGCGGGCCAACTTCTTCTTCGACCCCGCCCTGCGCACCGGCGGTTTCAAGGCCTTTCGTCCGGTGCGCTACGAACGCGGGCGCTTCCGCTTCGCGACCGACGCGGAACTGGCGGCGGACCCGGACTACCCCGATCCGTCCACGGAGCAGTACGAGTTCCGTTCGGAGCACGAGTTCTACCGGACCGTCCTGCGGCGCCTCAATCCCGAACCGCTCGACCCGGTCGCCGCCTACCGTTCGCAGATGGAGGCGCTGATCGAGCTGCTCGAATCGCGCGTGGCGGCGGTCGAGGTCGCCGTCGAGTACCTGGAGGCGCACGACTGGCGGACGATCGAGATGCCGGAGGGCGGGGCGATCTTCGAAACCCGCGGCCCCTGGGAGGACTACTCGACCCCCGCCCGCGACCTGCGCCTGCTGCTGGCGATGGACGAGCTGCTCGCCTACCCCCGGACCGTGTTCGAGGACCCGGCGCTGTTCCGGCTTCCCGCCAACGCCACGCCGGCCGAACTGGAGCGCCTGCTGCGCAAGGAATGGAACCATTCGAAGAACGAGCTGTTCATCCGCTATCGGCGTTCCGACAAGACGACCTGGAAGCTGACCCTCGGCGAGCTGATCGAGCGCATCGAGCGATTCGAGCAATCGTACAACCCCAACGACTGTCCGGAGGTCCGGTGGGGAGCGCTCCGCGGCACGGAGGAGTTCTCCACCTGCACGCACCGCGCGCCGCTGGAACAGCGCGAGCGGATGTCGAGCTACCGCTACTGGCACGCCGAGCGCCGCCGCCCGTCGGCCTACTAGGATCGCGGACCGCCGCCCACCCGCGACGCGTCCGGGCGGGCGCCGGGCGCGGCGGAGTCGCGCCGGCCCCCGTGGAACTTCTCGTACAGGCCGGGAAACACGCCGTGGGGGTCGAGCCGCGCCTTGACCGTCTCCCAGCGCCCGCGATCGTACACGTCCCAGAACGCCTCCGGGGTGTAGTGGTTGCGCGAGATCAGCGTCTTGATCCCCCCCAGCTCCCCGATCTTGCGCTCGAGAAGCTCCGACACGTCGTGCCGCGGGTCGTCGTTCCGCCGCCCGTACACCGCGCAGTCGAAGAACAGGTCGTCCCCCATCCGCGCCACGTGCCGATCGGCGAGCCACGGGTACGGCGCGGGCATGCGGTACGGCACGACCCACAGCGGCCAGTGGTCGACCGCCCCGGCGTACCAGGCGAACAGCTCCTCCCAGCGCCGTCGCGGCACGAAGTAGTCGCACACCACCTCCGGCCGCCGCCGGCGCAGTTCGAGCAGCGGTTCGAGCGCCTTGGACCAGCGGATCAGGTTGGTCGAGCCGAGAAACCAGCGGCCCACCACGGCCCGCACCGGCGCCCAGGTGAGCGGCGGGACGGTCTCCGTCATCCAGTGGCACTCCGTGTCGTAACGGAAGCAGTAGTCGATCGTCGTCAGGTAGTCCTCGGTCCGCTCGGCCGTGCTACGGTGGTAGATCCGCCTCCCCCGGTAGTCGCTCGTGTACGGCGCCCGCTCGACGAAGCGGCCCAGGCAGAGCACCAGCCGGTCCGGCCCGTGCGCGATCCCGTCGATGAACTCGAAGTCGCCCGCCGCGATCCGCGCCTCGACCGCCTCCCGGAACCGCGCCGCATCGGCGTAGCGCCGGTACTCGAGCCGCACGTAGGGCGTCGCGGGAACGAGCCGGAAGGTCGCGCGGGTCAGCACGCCCAGCGTGCCGTACGACCCGTGCAGCATCCCGAACACCAGCGGGTCGTCCTGCGGCGTGCAGGTGCGCACCTCGCCCGTCCCCGTCACCAGCTCGTACTCGAGGCACGCGTCATGGAACCCGCCCTCGCGCCACGACATCGATTCGACGGAGCAGCCGGCGACCGCGCCGCCCACCGTGATCCCCTCCAGTTCGGGCACCACCGTCGGCAGCAGGCCGTGGGCCAGCGTCGCCCGGGCCAGCACGCCGAAGGGCACGCCCGGCTCCGCGGTGCAGCGTTGGGCCGCCGGGTCGATCTCGAGGATCGCGTTCAGCGCGGAGACGTCCACCGCCCGGCCGCGGAACCGCCGATCGCCCGGCAGCGGCACGAAATGGTGCACGCCGCCCTTGTGCACGTGCGCCCGCTCGCCCGCGGCCGCCAGCGCCCGCACCTGCGCCGCCACCGCCTCGACCTTCTCCCGATGCAAGTCCGTCGTGGACGCCATGGCTCGCCCCGTCCCGTCGTTCCTCGCGCCGCCGCCGCGCCGGAGCAGCTCCTTCGCCGCGGACGGCCCGCGATCAGCCGGCCGCGTCGCCGCAGGAGGCGTCGAGCAGCCGGAAGGTGCGCAGGTAGGCGCGCGCCGACTCCGCCTCCGGCTCGGTCACGTCGCGCCACCAGCACATCCCGAACGGCGACGTCTGCAACGCCTGCACCCCCAGCGGCGCGATGTAGCCGATCACCAGCTCGCCCGCCTCGGACGCCACGCCCCGTCGCGCGCCGACCTTGGCCAGCGTCGCCTCGCCGAGCACCTCGGTCAGGCTGCGGAAGTCCACGGCGCGCAGGAAGTCCCGCATCTGGCTCAGCCCGCCCGGGAATCCCAGGTCGCGGCCCGCCGCGTAGAAGCCGTAGTCCAGCGCCTCGGCTCCCAGCCGAAACGGCAGGTCGACCTTGAACCCGCCCGGCACGAGCGGGGACGGGAGGGGCGCGTGCGTGCCGTCCTGCGCGACGCGGACGTTCACCCCCCAGCCGTCGAGGATCAGCTTCGCGAAGTAGTCCCGGCCCACCACGTGCCGAACGATCGGCCGGAACGCCGGCGGAAACCCGCCCGCGCGTCCCAGGTACAGCCCGCGACGCATCTCGGGCGGCCGCACGGGGCGGCCGGCGCTCCACGCCGCCGCGATCTCCTTCGGGCTCAACTCCGCGAACAGATCGATCGCCTGCTGCCGGTTCATGACGGCAGCCTTAGCGCGGTCCGCGGTCCCGGGCAAGGGGCACCGCGCGACCCGCCAGCGCCCCGAGCCGCTCCGCGTAGCGCGGCAGCACCCGCTCGGCCGCGAACGGCGCGGTCCACGCCCGCCGGTCGGCCCGCAGCGCGAGCGTTCCGGCCGTCCACGCCCGGCAGAGCCGCTCCAGCTCTGCCTCCAGCGCCGCCTCGCCGGCGTAGCGGAACTCCGCCGGGTAGATCTCCGGGTAGCACAGCCCGTCCGGGACCAGCGGCCGCGCGCCCAGATGGGTCGCCTCCAGCACCGCCAGGCCGAAGAACTCGTGCCGGGCCGTCGACACGACGATCTGCGACCGGGCCAGCAGGTCCCAGTACGCCCGCGGTTCGGGAATCCACCCCCAGTGCAGCAGGCGCGGGCCGAGGCGCGCGCGGGCCTCCTCGAAGACCGGCGGCGCCTCCCGGAATTGCTCGCCGCACACCGCCGCGCGGAACGGGACGCCCCGCTCCGCCAGCCGGAACAACGCACCGAAGAACCGCTCCGGCCCCTTGTCGTGCTCCCAGCGGTGGTTCCACAGCACCACGGGGCCGGCCGCCCGTCCCGGACCCGGCGGCACGTCGGCGCCCTCCGCCCCGGGATGCTCCGGCAGCGCGACCGGCAGCGGCAGCACCACGCTCCGCTCCGCCACCCGCTCGACCCAGCCCGCCGGCACCGCATCCGGCATGCGGCCCAGCAGCTCGCGCGCCGCGTCCAGGAAGCTGTCCCGGTTCCACGCGCTGTTGAACGCGCAACCGTCCGCGGCCAGCGCGGACACGAGCTGCGTGAAGCCGAAGTGCAGGTCGCGCTCCCCGGCGAACTCGGCCCGCACCGGAAACGCGAGCTGGTTCTCGTGGAAGTACAACAGCCGCGGCACCGCCGCCAGCGACGGCGCGAGTCCGACCAGCTCCGCCAGCGGCAGATAGGAGCTCGCCACCATCGCGTCGAACGGCCCACGCAGTTCCCGGGACCGCTCGCGGGCCAGCCACGCCGCGGAACCCCGCATCCGCCACTTCCAGTGGCGGCCCGGCAGCGTCAATACCGTCCACTCCGCGTCCAGACCGCCGGTCAGGGCGCGGGTGAACGCCGCATGCGATCCCGCCTCGTACGGCTCGACGTACAGGATCCGCGGGCGAGACACGGCCGACATCAGCGCCGGCGGCGTCCGGGCGAGGCTTTCTTCCCGGCGGCCTTCTTCGGGATCGGCCGCTTCGGCGACGCCCGGCGCACGGTCTTGTGCGCGGCTTCCCGCGGCGGCTGTTTCGCCGCCTTGGCCGGTGCTTTCGTGGCCGTCCGGCGCGGTGCCTTCCCCGCCGACTTCCGCCTGGCGCCTGCGCCCGGCCGCCGGGGCGTCTCTCCGGCCGCGGCCCGCCCCCGAGCCGCTCGCGCGCGAGGAGCGGCGGCCTCGGACGGTTCCTGCGCCGCCATCGCGGGCGGGGCGGCGTCGGCGAACGGCAGGTCGATCTGCGCCGGCGCCTCGCCGGCGCACGTCGGCGCGCCGCGTCCCCTGCGGCTCGGTTCGCCGAGCACCGCGCGGGAGGCCTCGTCCTGGAGTTCCTCGACGCGTTCGGGCGCGATGCCGAGCACGCGGCGCAGTTCGACGTCGAAGGCGAACTCGTCGTCGTTGGTCTGCAGGTCGCTCATCAGCATGACGTAGGAGAGCTTGTAGGCCAGTTCGCGGGCGGGGGTGCGCCGCAGCATCGCCGCGAGTTCGCCGACGCGGGCGCAGCGGGCGGCCTGGCACGACTCGCCGCGCTGGACGCGCGCGGCGATCTGCTGCATCACCGCGCGGATCCGCTCCGGCGTGGCCTGCTGGCCGAACAGCCGCAGCATGATCCGGATGAAGGCGTCGGCCTCCTCGTCCGCCAGCGCACCGTCGGCGGCGGCGGCGAGGAACACGATCCCGAGGATCGCATCGATTTCCGAAGGCTGCAGCTCGTCGCGCACGGCGAGCGGAACCGCGCATTCCACGTCCAGCCTGGACAACCTGCCCATCGCATCCTCCCTTCCCGCGCCCGGCTCCGGCGGCCGCCGGGGAGAGCCGGCCGCGCGGCCGTCACCGCCCTCCGCGCCCCGTCAGCCGCAACTGCCAGGTGTCGTAGGGCATCCCCGAGACGTTCACCGGCCGGCGGCGAAAGCGGTACGGGCTGCCCCGCAGCTCGCGGTGCGCGGCGCCCGTCAGCAGGATCTCGCCGGCGCCGGCGAGGTCCTCGCCGAGCTTCGAGGCGAAGTTGAACTCGCCGCCCCACATGTCGTGCGCCATCACGAGCGTCGGGCCCCAGCCGATGCCGATGCTCACCTGCACGTCCGACTCGTCGTCGGTCGGCGCGTTGATCTCGGACAGGCGGTCGAACATCTCGAGGGACGCTTCCACGGCGGGCGCGACCGCCGGGAACCACGCGAACAGGTTGTCCGCCTCGGCCTTGACCAGCCGTCCGCGATGCCGCCGCAGCACCGGCACGCAGGCATCCTGCATCCGGCGGATCAGCATCAGGTAGTGCACGATGCCGCGCAACAGGGTGAGCCGGGTGAAGCCGGCCATGTCCAGCACGAACACCGCCACGGTCCGCTCGAAGCGCTCCCGGATCCGCCGATCGATCTGCCGCAGCCGCCGCGCGGCGGCCGTCGACCCGTCGAGAGCGACCCGCGACCGCTCGCGCAACAGGTCGGCGAGGAACCTCTCTTCCGGGTCCGTACCGCGCATCCCTCTCCCTGCTCCCCAGCCGGCGCCAGCCGGGCCGTCACGGCGCATCGCCGCGGGCGTCCGGGCCAGCGCGGTCGACGATCACCCCGAGCGGGCAAACCGGCACGCAGGCCCCGCACTCCACGCACTTCTCGGGCACGATGCGGTAGACGGCTGGCCCCTCCTCGATCGCGTCCACCGGACACTCCAGGACACAGAACCCGCACTTGTCGCAGTCCCCGCCGATCGCGTGCACGACCTCACCCTCCCGCCAGCGGCGGCAACAGCACCACCTCGTCGCCGTCGGCCAGCCGCGTCCCCTCCCCCCGGAGAAAGGCCACGTTCGTCCCGTTGACGATGACCTTGCAACTCCGCACCGCCATCTCGAACGGCCGGCCGTGGGTCCGGGACAACTCGCGCAGCAGCTCGCGCACGGAGCCGGCCTCGACGCGCGCCTCGCGGACGCCGAGCGTCCGGCCGAGGTGGGAAGCGAACTGGACCCGAACCATCGTGTCCTCCTCAGGCGTCCCCGGCCGGGCGAACGACCCGCTCGATCGCGCCGAACTTCGGGGGACAGACCTCCCGGCAGCGGCCGCAGGCCACGCACAGCTCGTCGTGGATCGCGGCCAGTTCCCCCTTGCGCCACGAGATCGCGCCGGGAACCGGGCACTTCCGGAAGCACAGGCCGCACTTCTCGCACTTGTCGGGCAGGACCCGGTAGGCGACGCGCGAACGATCCTCGTCGGCCGGCACCGGAACGAGGCGCACCGCGTCGAAGTGCGGCGGGCAGATCGTGGCGCAGCGCCCGCAGCGGATGCACTTCGCCGGATCGATCGTCGCCCGCTCGGTCCGACGCCAGGCGATCGCCCCGACCGGGCACTCGCCCGCGCACAGTCCGCAGCGCCGGCAGCGGTCGGGGGCGATCGCGAACGAGGCGCGGCGGACCCGCGCCGCCCAGTCCGCCGCGCGCGCCCGGAGCGCTTCCTCCCGCCACCGGTCCCGCTCCCGCTCGGCCCGTTCGGTCCATTCCCGCGCCGGCGCCAGGGCCGCCCGCAACACCTCGCCCTCGCGCTCGCGCCACGCCCGGCGGCGCGCCCGGAACCGTTCGGGACGCTCGCGCACCTCGTCCGCGACCTCCGCGAGGTCCCCGAGTTCGAGCTTGTCCAGCAGCCGGCGGGTGGGAACGCCCGCCGCGTCCCAGTCCCGGACCTGATAGTAGACCGGCAGCATCTCGGCCAGCGGCACCCGCGAGCGCGGCTCGTGCGGCCGCTGCGGCTCGTCGGTGATCCGCGGCGGCAGCGCGTCGGTTTCCCCCAGCAGCCCCTCGCGCAGGTTGATCATCCGTTCGAGGGTGTAGGCCCGTTCGCCCACCGCGCTGAACAGCCCGAGGTTCATCTTGACCCCGGTGTAGCTCGCCAGCGCCCGGGTGTGCGGCAGGAGCGGCAGATGGAACGGCATCGCCTCGGGCGACATCTTTCCCTGGCCGCCGAGGGCGAAGCGCGTGAGTTGGAGCACCTGGTTGACCAGGCGGGCCTGCCAGCCGTGGGGGTTGACCGCCCAGGCGGGGAGATCGGGGATCACCGCGTAGGTCGTGAAGATGCAGCCGCCCGCGACCGCCACCGCCTCCATCGTGTTCTGCTGGAACACGACGAGCGCGGGTTTGGCGAGCGGGGTGAGCGGATCGATGTTGACCGGACCGAGCGCCTCGAAGAACACGAGGTAGCCGCCGTTGATGTGGCAGCCGCCGCGGTTGGAGACGGCGTAGCCGAGGCCGTGACCGACCGCCCCGCGCGGCTCGTACGCCGCGAACTCGAGCCCCTTGGACTGCATCGCCAGCTCGGGCGCCCCGCGCCGCTCCGCCAGCCGCAGCGCCCCGTCCGCCAGTTCGGCGCCGACCCCCCGCCGCCGGGCCACGTCCTCGATCAGCCGGTCCATCCCCGCATGATCCTCGAACGACACCGGCAGTTCCGGAAACAGCCCCCGCTCGCGCAGTTCCATCGCCGTGGCGATCGTCGAGCCGAGGCTGATCGTGTCCATGCCGAGCGCGTCGGCGAGGAGGTTCCAGCGGAAGATGCTCGGCAGGTCGGCGTTGTGGATGTTCGGCCCGAGCATCCCGATCGTCTCGAACTCGGGCCCCTTGCGCTCGCCCCCGGCGTGCCGCACCACCCGGCCGCAGCGGATCGGGCACGACAGACAGCCGTCGTTGCGCGCCAGGTGGCGCTCCGCCATCGTCTCGCCGCTCACCTCGTCCGCCGCCTCGAACCGGCCGGCGCGGAAGTTGCGCGTCGGCAGCGTGTTGGTGGCGTTCGTGCCGTTGACCAGCGCCGCGGTCCCGTAGCGCGGGAGCTGGCGACCGGTGATCGAATGCCCGCGCAGCGTCGCGACCCAGTCGCGCACCGTCCGCCGGAACGCCTCGGGATCGTCCGCCGCGTGCCGCCGCCCGCCGGCGACCGTGATCCGCTTGAGCAGCTTCGAGCCCATCACCGCGCCGGTGCCGCCGCGGCCGAGCACGCGGTGGCCGGAGACGACGCAGGCGAACCGCACGAGTTGCTCGCCGGCCGGGCCGATGCAGATCCGGCCGACCTTCGGCGACAGGTCGCGCTGCGTCTCCTCCGTGTCCAGCCCCCACAGGTGCCGGGCGTCGAGGAACCGCGCCCCGGTCTCGTCGACCGCCAGCCAGGTCGGCCGCTCGGCCCGCCCCCGCACGATCAGTCCGTCCCAGCCGGCCCGCTTGAGGTGCACACCGAACGTGCCGCCGCAGTTGCTCGACAACACGCCCCCGGTCAGCACGTTCTTCGTCGAGAGGTTGAACCGGCTCGACGCCGGGGCGCCGCTGCCGGTGAGCGGTCCCGGGGTGATGACGAGCAGGTTGGCCGGGGAGAGCGGGTCGATCCCCGGCTCCAGCTCCTCCCACAGAATCCGCGCCGCCAGCGCCTTGCCGCCGAGGTACAGTTCGACCCAGCGATCGCCGAGCGGGAACTCGCGCCAGGTGCGCGCGCCGAGATCGACATCGAGCAGTCTTCCGGAGTAGCCGGCATACCGTGTGGTCATCGCCGCGACTCTAGCGGGGGCGTCTCCGCCGGTCAAACGCCGCCGCGTGGAACGCGCCGCGACGCCGGCCGCCGACGGCCGGCGCGGAGGAGTTGACATCGGCATGATGTCGAATAAGATGCGCTGCCTGCGTTCCCGGCCGGGGGACCCGGGGCTCCGGGGCGCGAGAAACGAGGACCGCGATGGCGACCCTGTCCGAGAAGATGGCGACGGTGGAAGGGCGGATGCTGCGCAAGGACCCGCTGCCCGCGTTTCGCTCCGGCGATACCGTGCGGGTGCACTACAAGATCGTCGAGGGCGACAAGGAGCGGGTGCAGGTCTTCGCCGGGGTCGTGATCCGGATCCACCGCGCCGGCGCGAAGTCGACCTTCACCGTCCGCAAGGTGTCCCACCAGGTGGGCGTCGAGCGCGTCTTCCCGGTGCACTCGCCCCGGCTGGTCAAGCTCGAGGTCACCGCCAAGGGGCAGGTGCGGCGCAGCCGCCTGTTCTACTTGCGCAACCTGTCCGGCAAGGCGGCGCGCATCCGCGAGCGCGGCCGGGAAACCGTCCCGGGGTTGGAACCGACGGAGGACGCCGGCGAGCCGCCGGCGACGGCCGAGGAGTAGGCGGCTCGTGCGTTCGCGTGCCGCCGGCCCCGCGTCGGCGTTTCCACGCGACGGGACCGCGCGGCCGCGGGTCGCGGCGTCCGCAACCACCGTCGTCCTTCTTGCCTTCGTTGCCGCCTGCCCGCCGCCCCCCGACGGCGTGGACGACGGGCCTCACTCCCTGCCCCAGGACCCGCTCGCCTGCCTGCGTCTCGCCGACGAGTGGTCCCGGATCGGCACCAGCCGGGAGAAGAAGCTCGAGGCCCTCGCCGCGCTCGACCACGCCCAGAGCCTCGGCTCCGATCCCTACGTGACCGAGGTGCTCCGCGCGCGCACGCTGTTCCGCCTCGCCGAGGAGAACGACACCGACGCGCGCCGCGGCGAGTGGCTCGACACGGCCCTGGCGGCGGCCCGGCGCGCGGCCGAGATCCGCCCCGACCGCGTCGAGGGCCACTACTACGTGGCGGCGGTGCTCGGGCGGGTCGCCGAGCGGACCACCGTCGGCGCGCTCGACATGATCCCGCGGATCCTGGCCGCCGCGGAACGCGCGGTCGAACTCGACCGCACCTACGACAACTGCGGCCCCCTCGTCGCGCTCGGCATGCTCTACATCGCCGCCCCGCCCTGGCCGCAGTCGATCGGCGATCCGGAGACCGGCATCGAATACCTGCGCCAGGCGATCGAGTGTTCGGACTTCCCGGTCAACCGGATCATGCTCGCCGAGGCGCTGCTCGACCAGGGCGAGTTCGAGGAGGCGCGGGAACTGCTCCGCTGGGTGCTCTCCCGGCCGCCGGAGGGCGACTGGGGGGTGGCCGGCAACAAGTGGCGCCCGATCGCCCGCGAGCTGCTGGAGCGCGCCGAGCACCCGGGACAGTAGCTTCCCGCGCTACAGGTCGAGCGTGAAGGTCCAGCCGAAGCCGACGGCGGCCGGCGGCGCCTCGTCCGGCCCGGCCGGAGGCGGGGGCAGGAACTCCGCCGGGTCGCGCACCGGCAGGCGCTGGTCCTCCGGCACCTCCTCGACCGACAGGCTCCGCCACTGCGTCCCCGGGTCCTCGTAGAACACCAGCGCATCGATCACGCCGGCCACGATCACGGCCGCCAGCGACCCCAGCACCGCCCAGCTCGCGTACTTGTACCCGTCGGCAAAGGCCGCCGCCTGGTCGCCCCGCGCCGTGCCGCGCCACTCGTTCGCCTCCCGCCGGTACCAGTCCCACGACAGGAAGGTCCACAGGTTCGCCGCGGCCAGCCCCGCCTCGATGCCGAGGAACGTCCAGCCCTTCGCCTCCTGGCCGTTCTGGAACTGGCCCACCCCGAGCGGCATGAAGGCCAGGACCAGATGCCGTTCGTCGCTGACCCGCGCCAGGTAGCGCGGCTCGAGCGCCTCGCGGAGCGCCTCGCGGCGGCGCCGGTCCTCCTCGATCCGCCGCTGCCGCTCCAGTTCCGCCAGTTGCTGCTCGGCCGCCTGCAACGCCGCCAGCCGCTCGCGCATCTGGTTCTTCACGCGGGCGAACACGTCGAGGATCGGGGTGGGGAAGATCGCCGGGTCGAGCTCCCAGTCCGGCTCGAGCACGAGCAACTGGTCGAAGACCGCCGAGGCCTGATCCTCGTGCCCCTGGAACAGCAGGCTCGCCCCGAGGAACTGCAGGCACTCCTCGCGAACCGCGCGGCCCGGCGGCGGGTCCCGGCCCAGCAGCTCGCGGAACCGCTCGGCCGCCAACCCGTAGTCGCCGGCCTCGTAGGCGTTGCGGGCGCGCTGGAAGTCCGCCAGGTCGTCGCCCGCGGCCCGACCCGGCGCGAGGGCCAGCAGACACGCCACCACCGTTGGAACGACCGCCCGCACGGGGCGCAGTGTACCAAGGGACGAAGGCGAGGGGATAGGGTCCTGGAGGGCGGCGACCGCCTGCGGCGCGTGGCGGGGCCGGCGCCGCCTTGCCGCCCCCGCGGGCCGATGCTACCGTCCGGGCAGCGAGGATGAACGCCCGATGCCGTGGTATCGCTGCACGATTCGCACGATGGTCGCCCTCGCGCTGCCGGCGCTCGCGGCGTGCGCCACCGGCGGCCCCGGGAACGGCGTCGTTCCGGACGGCGGCGGCGACGCTCCGGATGTTCCGCCCGACGCGCCGCCCGACGACGGGACCGACACCGGCTGCACCCCCGGCCTGACCCTCTGCCCCTCCGGCTGCGTCGACACCTACTCCGACCCGGGCAACTGCGGCGCCTGCGGTCGCACCTGCGGCCCGGCGGAAGTCTGCAACGAGGGGCGGTGCTCCGGCACCTGCGGCAGCGGGCGCTTGGCCTGCCCCGACGGCTGCATCGACCCGCAGACCGACGACCGGAATTGCGGAACGTGCGGAAACGCCTGCGCCGACGGGCTCAACGCCGACGGCCGCTGCGAGCTGGGACACTGCATCCTGGTCTGCCGCACCGGCTGGCAGGACCGCGACTCGACGCCGGGCTGCGAGACCGCCTGCGAGGGCTCGTCGACGCCCGAGTCGTGCAACGGGATCGATGACGACTGCGACGGCGCCACGGACGAGGACTTCGCCTGCGCCGTCGGCCGCTCGACCGCCTGCACCACGACCTGCGGCACGACCGGCAGCGGCCCCTGCACGCTGGCCTGCGAGCCGCCGGCGGCGGCCGCCTGCACGCCCCCGCCGGAGACGTGCAACGGCGCGGACGAAGACTGCGACACGCTGCCCGACGATGGTTTCGCCTGCTCGCCGGGAGCCTCGGGCTCCTGCTCGACCCCCTGCGGCTCGACCGGCACCCGCACCTGCACCACCGCGTGCATCTGGGGCGACTGCACGGTGCCTGCCGAAACCTGCAACGGCCGCGACGACGACTGCGACACGCTCGCCGACGACGGTTTCGAGTGCGCCGCGGGGGCGACGGCGACCTGCAGCACCGCCTGCGGGTCCACGGGCGCCCGGACCTGCGGCCCCTCCTGCGCCTGGCAGCCCTGCGTCCCGCCGCCCGAGGCGTGCAACGGCCGCGACGACAACTGCGACACCCGGATCGACGAGACGTCCGAGTGCGCCCCGGGCTCGACGCAGGGCTGTCCGACCCCCTGCGGCTCCACCGGCCAGCGGACCTGCGAGGCGACCTGCACCTGGGGTTCCTGCGTCGCCCCGGCCGAGACGTGCAACGGGCGGGACGACGACTGCGACATGCTGGTCGATGACGGGTTCGACTGCCTGGCGGGGACGAGCGGCGGCTGCACGACGAGTTGCGGCACCGCGGGCACCCGCGCCTGCTCGGCGAGCTGCGCCTGGGGCGGGTGCACGCCGCCCGCCGAGACCTGCAACGGGGCGGACGAGGACTGCGACGGCGTCGCCGACAACGGCTTCCGGACCGTCGTGCAGACCACGACCTACGCCACGCTCAGCACGCACCACCTGCCGTGCAACGGCACGACGCAGCTCGTCGGGCCGGACTGCAACGCGGCGATCCATCGGTTCTGCTGGCGGGCCGGCTGCGCCAACTCGGGATTCGGGCCCGTCGAGGCTGCCGGCGGCGCCGCCACGGTCGCCTGCGTGATCGGCGAGGCGGCGCAGAACGTCGGCTTCCCCGCGCTCCAGGCGATCCACGGCGGCTGCGACGGCGTGGTCCAGCGCGCGGGCCCGGCCTGCAACGCCGCGATCAACCGCTGGTGCGCGAGCCGCGGCTTCGCCAGCGGCTTCGGCCCCGTCGAGAACAGCTACCCCGACGCGTGGATCGTCTGCGTCCCCTCCGCCATCGCGCGGGTCCTGGCGGCGACTTACACCGAGCTGTCGACCTACCAGCCGACGTGCAACGGCACCACCGAACGGTGGGGACTGACTTGTAACAGCGCGATTCACCAGTGGTGCCGCGCCCGCGGCCACGCCACCGGCTTCGGCCCGGTGGAAAACAGCGGCGACGCCGCCTACGTCGCCTGCCTGGACCCCTGAGGCGCCCCGTGACCAAACGACCCGAACCGACCGATCTCCTCTCCGACCCGCAGTTCTTCCGCACGGTCGTCGACGCGCTGCCGGACGGCGTGTACGTGACCGACCACCGGCGGCGGATCGTCTACTGGAACCAGGGGGCCGAGCGGATCGCGGGCTACCCGGCGGCCGAGGTGCTCGGATCGCGCTGCTCGGACGACCTGCTCGTGCATGTCGACGACCAGGGCAACCGGCTCTGCCGGACGGGATGTCCGCTCTCGGCGACGCTGGCGGACGGCGAGGTGCGCCAGGCCGATCTGTACCTGCAGCACCGGGACGGGCACCGCGTGCCGGTGCGGGTCCGCGTCGCGCCGCTGCGCGACCGGGAGGGGCGCGTCGCGGGCGCCGTCGAGACCTTCGCCGACAACTCGGCCCGCCTCGCCTCCCTCCAGCGGCTCCAGGAACTCCAGCAGCTCGCCTATCTCGACCCGCTCACCGGCGTCGGCAACCGGCGCTTCGCCGAACTGACGCTCCAGGCGCGGCTCGACGAGCTGCGCCGGTACGGCTGGACGTTCGCGGTGCTGTTCATCGATATCGACCGCTTCAAGCAGGTCAACGACACCCACGGCCACGAGGTGGGCGACCGGGTGCTGGCGCTGGTGGCCCGCACCATCGGGGCCAGCCTGCGCTCGTTCGACTTCCTCGGCCGCTGGGGCGGCGAGGAATTCGTCGCGGTGGTGCCGATGCAGGTCGAATCGTTGCTCGCGCCGCTCGCCGCGCGCTGCCGCGCGCTGGTCGAGCGGTCCGTGCTGCGGGTCGACGGTCGGCCGCTGTCGGTCACGGTGTCGATCGGCGCGACGATGGCCGACCCCGCCGACACGCCGGCAACGGTGGTGGCGCGGGCCGACGAGCTGATGTACCGCAGCAAGCAGGCCGGGCGAAACCGCGTCACGCTGGCGCCGCCGCGGGCCGGCGCCTCGGCCCCGCCCGGCGACGGGCGGGCCGGGGCGACGGGCGGGCCGTCCGGACCCGGGGGGCCGGCGGGTCCTTGACCCGGAGGGCCCCGCGCCCCTAGAACGTCGGCCCGGAGGTGGCGCGATGGCGTCCCGCGAGCGCGCGTTCAGCGGAATCCAGCCCAGCGGCGAGATCCACGTCGGCAACTACCTCGGCGCGATCCAGAACTGGGTCGCCATGCTCGACGAACACGACTGCATCTTCTGCATCGTCGACTGGCATGCCACCACGGTCGCCTACGACCCGCGCGCGATGCCGCAGCGCATCTTCGATGCCGCCCTCGTCAACATCGCCTGCGGCCTGGACCCCGACCGCTGCACGCTGTTCGTGCAGTCCGCCGTGCCCGAGCACACCGAGCTGTGCTGGGCGCTGATGACCGTCTGCCCGATGGGCGACCTGGGCCGCATGACGCAGTTCAAGCAGAAGTCCGAGCAGCACCGGGAGAACGTCAACGCCGGCCTGTTCGCCTATCCCGTGCTGATGGCCGCCGACATCCTGCTCTACAAGGCGACCCGCGTGCCCGTCGGCGAGGACCAGCTCCAGCACCTCGAACTGGCCCGCGAGATCGCCCGGCACTTCAACGGGCGTTACGGCGAGACCTTCCCCGAGTGCAACGCGAAGCTGAGCCTCGCCCCGCGCGTGCTGGGACTGGACGGCAAGGCCAAGATGAGCAAGAGCCTCGGCAACCACCTCGGCGTGCTCGAGACGCCCGAGGAGCTGCGCCGCAAGCTCAGGCCGGCCTACACCGACCCGCAGCGCCTGCGCCGTTCCGACCCCGGCCGTCCCGAGATCTGCAACATCTTCACGATGCACAAGGGCTTCTCGACCGCCGACGTCGTCGAGCGGGTCGACCGCGAGTGCCGCATCGCCGGCATCGGCTGCGGCGACTGCAAAGGGCTCCTCGCCGAGGCGATCGATGCCCGGCTCGGGCCGGCGCGCGCGCGCGCCGCGGAGCTGCGCGCGCACCCGCAACGCGTGCTCCAGGCGCTCGACGCCGGCGCCGAACGGTGCCGCGCGATCGCCCGCGAGACGATGCGCGAGGTGCGCGACCGGATGGGCCTGCGCGTCGCCGCCGGAAAGGCGGGCGACCGATGACCCTCCGCGCCCCGGCCGCCGCCCTGGCCCTCGCCGCCCTGCTCGCCGCGGGCCCCGGCTGCCGCAGCCGCCGCGACACCTGCGGCGACCCGGTCGCCGTCGCCCGGGCGTTCGTCGAGCGTCTCGAGGGCGGCGACACGGCGCCGGCGCTGGCGCTGCTCTCGCGCGCGGCCCGCGCCGAGATGGACCGCCGGGCCGCCGCCGCGACCCGCGTCCTCGGACAGGACGTCTCGCCCGCCGAACTGCTCGTGCCGGAACGCTCCGTCCTGCCGCGGCCCGAGTGGCTCGCGCTGCGGTCGGTCGAGGGCGACGAGGCGTGGGTCGATGTGCGGCCGGCCGAGGACGTCGGCGCCCAGCGTTTCGGGCCGTGGAGCGCCCAGCGGCTGGTGCGCGAGGACGGCTGCTGGCGCATCGACCTGTTCCACCCGCCGCCGCGCGTCGCGCCGGCACCCGCCGCGCCGGGCGGAGCCGACGCCGCCGGGGGGGATTGACGGTGGACGAGCCCTCCCTGCGACGTCCCAACCCCGTGCGCCTGTACCGCACGCTGCGCGTGCACGAGGTCGACCTGCACCGGCGGATCGCCTGCCGCCGCTACGACGAATGCCTGGACCGCTCGGTGCGGTCGTGCTGGCTCTCCTTCACCTGCGTGCGCTGTTTCGCCTTCCGGCCGCGGCGGCTCGACACCGTCGACTGGACGCTGGACGACCTGGCGCACTGGCTGGCCGAAGGCCGCGCCAACCGGATGTTCCAGGACATCGATGCCTGGCTCGTTCGCCGCCGCGCCGGGGATCGCTCGCAGGTCTGACCCGCGCGGCCGCCCCCGCCCGCGCGGCGCGAGGCCGTCGCCCGGGTACCTGCGCGGCGGGATTGCCATTCGGCCCGCATCCGACTAAGGAATCCGGCCGCGTCCGCCGCTCCGGCCCGGGAACCGTCCGCGGGCCCGCGACGCGGCGCGCAGCGGACGACGGATGAGCGCGGGCAGCATCGGGATCGACGTCGGGTCCACCAACATCAAGGTCTGCCTGCTGCGCGACGACGGGCCGCCCGTGCTCGAAGGGGCGGCGCACGAGGGGAACGTGCCGCGGACGCTCGGCGGGATCCTCGCGCGGCTCGGCCTGGCCACCGGCGCGCCGGACGTGCGCGCGCTGGCCACGGGCACGGAAGGGCGCCGGCGACTCGCAGTGCCCCAGGTGATCGGCCCGGTGGCCGTCGAGCGGGCGCTGGCGGTGCAGGGGTTGCGCCCGCGCGCGGTGGTCTCGATGGGCGGCGAGGACCTGGTGGTCTACGGTTTGGACGAGGCGGGACGCATCGTCAGCACGCTGGCCGGCAACAAGTGCGCCTCCGGAACGGGCGAGTTCTTCCGCCAGCAGCTCGGCCGGATGGACCTGACCCTCGACGACTACGTCGCGGCGGCCGAGGGCGCCCGGGTGCACCGCATCTCCGCCCGCTGCTCGGTGTTCATGAAGTCGGACTGCACCCATCGGTTGAACAAGGGCGAGTGCACCCGCGGGGACATCGCCCTGTCGCTGTCGAAGGTGATGGCCGACAAGGTCGGCGAGTTCCTGACCAAGGCGCGCATCCGCGACGGCCGGGTGGTGCTGGCCGGCGGCGTGACCCGCAACCCGTTCCTCGTCGGTTTCCTGCGGGCGGCGTGGCCCGGGGTCGAGTTCGTGGTGCCGGAGGAGGCGTCGGCGTTCGAGGCGTTCGGCGCGGCCCACCTGGCGGGCGAGCGGGGGGCGCCGCTGCCCCCGGTGGAGCGGCTGGTCGGGGCCGGCGTCGGCCTGTCGTTCGGCACCTACCCGCCCCTGCGCGAGCTGGAGTCCCGGGTGCGCTACATGCCCTCGCGGCGCGGGAAGTTCGACCCCGCGGGCGAATACATCCTCGGGGTCGATGGCGGGTCGACGACCACCAAGATCGCGCTGGTCCACGCGGAGACGCTGGAGATCGCGGCCGCCCACTACGGGCGGACGCACGGCGACCCGGTCGGCGCGCTCCAGGAGTGCGTCCGCCGCCTCCTGCCGCAGCTCGGCGGCGCGCGCCCGCGGATCCGTCTCGCCGCCGCCACCGGCTCCTCCCGTGAACTGCTCGGCACCTTCCTCGAGACCGCCGGCGTGTACAACGAGATCATCGCCCACGCGGTCGGCACCGCGTACTTCGACCCGGAGGTCGACACGCTGTTCGAGATCGGCGGCCAGGATGCGAAGTACGTCTCGCTGAACAACGGCGTGCCGATCGACTACGCGATGAACGAGGCGTGTTCGGCGGGGACGGGGTCGTTCCTCGAGGAGTCGGCGCGGGGCGATCTGTGCCTGGAGCGGGCCGAGGAGATCGGTCCGGTCGCGCTGGAGGCTCGCGCGCCGCTCAAGTTCGGCCAGCATTGCTCGGCCTTCATCAACTCGGACATCCGCAAGGCGATCCAGCAGGGGGCGGCGCGGGAGGACATCGTCGCCGGCCTGGTGTTCTCGATCGTGGCCAACTACCTCAACCGCGTCGTCGGCAACCGCGCCGTCGGCAACCGCATCGCGCTGCAGGGCGGCGTGGCGAAGAACCCGGCGGTGCCGCTGGCCTTCGCCCGCATGACCGGCAAGCCGATCACCGTGCCGCCCGACCCGGAACTGATGGGCTGTTTCGGCGTGGCGCTCCTGGCGCGCGACAAGCACCGCGAGGGGCTGCTGGAGGTGGGCGAGTTCGACCTCCAGGCGATCCTCGACCGGCGGCTCGACGTGCGCGGCAGCTTCCCCTGCAAGGCCTGCGAAAACCTGTGCGAGATCCGCAACCTCGAGGTGGCCGGCCGCCGCTACCCGTTCGGCGGGCGCTGCTCGAAGTACACCAACGTCCGCCAGCGGCGGAAGGTCGAGGAGGGGAAGGTCGAGGATCTGGTGCAGCTCCGGCAGCGGCTGCTGTTCGAGGACTACGCGGCGGACCCGGCGGCGTTCGTCCAGCAGACGCGCAAGGTCGTCGGCGTGCCCCGCGCCTTCTCCGTCCACTCGCTGTGGCCCTTCTACTCCTGGTTCTTCCATTCGCTCGGCGTGCGCACCGTGCTGTCCGAGACGATCGCGCGCGAAGGTCTGGCGCGGCTGGAGAGCAACTACTGCTTCCCGGCGGAGATCGCCCACGGGGCGATCCAGGACGTGCTGGACCGCGGCGTCGATTTCGTGTTCCTGCCCCACTTCCGCGACATGCCCTCGCTGGAGCAGGGTCCGGTCCACGCCTGCACCTGCCCGCTGACGCAGGGGCTGCCGTTCTTCGCGCGCCAGGCGTTCGGCGTGGACGAGGCGCGGGTGCTGCGGCCGCTCGTCTCGTTCAAGCACGGCTGGGAGGCCAGTCGCGACTCGTTCGGCGACCTCGCCGAACGGCTCGGCTTCCCCCGCCGCCGCGGCCTCGCCGCCTACGACCGGGCGCTCGGCGTCTATCGCCGGTTCGTCCACGACTGGCAGGACCGCGGCCGCCGGCTGCTGGAGCGGATCCGGCGCGACCCCGGGACCGTCTACGTCGCCCTGCTCGGCCGCCCCTACAACGCCTTCACCCGCGACGCCAACATGGGCATCCCGCGGAAGTTCGCCTCGCGCGGCGTGACCGTCGTCCCGTTCGACATGATCTACGACCCCGACGAGACGATCTTCCCCAACATGTACTGGTACTACGGCCAGCAGGACATGAAGGCCGTGCAGCGGGTGCGCCAGGTCGAGAACCTGTACCTCGCCTGGATCTCGAACTTCTCCTGCGCCCCCGACTCGTTCATGCTCCACTACGTCCGCTGGATGATGGGCCGCAAGCCGTACCTCGTGCTGGAAATCGATTCCCATTCCGCCGACGCCGGCATCGATACCCGCATCGAGGCGTTCCTCGACATCGTCGACAGCTACCGCCGGGCCGGCCCGCCGCCGCGGGCGTCGCGCGAGGTGCGGCGCTACGAGATCGCGCCGAAGCGGCAGTTCGCCGATCTGGTCGACCGCCGGACCGGCGAGCGGTTCGACCTCCGCGATCCCCGGGTGACGGTGGTCTGGCCCTCGATGGGCGAGCTGTCGGCCGAGGCGGTCGATGTCGCCTCGCGCCGGCAGGGACTGCAGTCGGTGCACCTGCCGGTCGCCGACGTCCGGACGACCCAGCTCGCCCGCAACGTCGCCTCCGGCAAGGAATGCATCCCCGCGCTGCTCGTCCTCGGCAGCGTGCTCGACTTCTTCGCCCGCCGCCCGCCCAACCGGCCGGGCGAGGTGTTCGTCGTCTTCATCCCCAGCACGCTCGGGCCGTGCCGCACCGGGCAGTACCACGTGTTCTACGACAAGCTGTTCGAGCAGCTCGGGTGGGAGAACGTGGTGCTGCTCGTCGGCGGGTCGGAGAACTCGTACCGCGAGCTGGGTCCCACGTTCAGCCGCGACGCCTGGCGCGCCCTCGTGCTCGGCGACGTGTTCACCGACGTGCGGCTCGGGGTGCAGCTCCTGGCGCGCGACCCCGCGGGCGGGTTGCGGACCTTCGGCGACGCCTGGCGCCAGGTGCTCGACGGCCTGCGCGCCGGCGGCCGGGCCTTCGACAGGGCGCTGGCCGGCGCCGCCCGCATGCTGCGCGCGATCCCGCGCCGCCGGACCCTCGACGACGTCCGCAAGGTGCTGATCGTCGGCGAGATCTACGTCCGCCGGGACGACTTCTCGGTGCGCGAGATCTCCGACTACCTGATCGAACACGGCATCTTCCCCAAGGCGACCGACATCGCGGAGTGGCTCCACTACACCGACTGGTCCCGCAAGCTGCTGCTCGACCAGACCCAGCGGCGCCAGGGCCTGCTGCGCTCCGGCCGCTCCGGCGTCTTCCGCGAGAAGGCCTGGTACCACGTCGAACACCTGTACAAGCAGCGCATCGAACGACAGATTCGCCGGCACCTCCGCTCGACCGGCCTGCTGCCCGATGCGCCGCACGACATGGACGTGATCATGCGCAACGCGCGGAAGCACTTCATCGATCCCGAGTTGGAGACCGAGGCCACCGTCTCCTCGGGCGTCGCCGCCACGGCGATGGAAGACGGCTACTCCGGCGTCGCGATCATCGCCCCCTTCGCCTGCCTGCCCGGCCGCCTGCTCGAGGGGGTCTACGCCCCCTGGGCGCGCCGCCGCGGCTACCCCGTCCTGGCCCTCGAGAACGACGGCCAGCCGTATCCCCCGAGCACCCTCGCCCGCATCGAGATCTTCGCCCACAACGTGCTGCGCTTCGACGGCGCGGCGACACGGAGCAGAACATGACGATCGGCGACCCGATGGTGTCCGAGAAACTCGACCAGGTCCCCGGGATCCTCCGCGAGCTGGAGATCGACCTCTGGCTGCTGTTCGCCCGCGAAAGCGCCACGCTCCACGACCCGTCCTTCGACCTTGTGGTCGGCTCCAACGTCACCTGGCCCTCCGCGTTCCTGCTCACCCCCCGCGGCGACCGGATCGCGATCGTCGGCAGCCTGGACCAGGCCAACCTGCGCGCCCACGGCCACTACTCCGAGATCATCGGCTACGTCGGCGGCGTCTCCGACGACCTCCGGCGAACCGTCCAGCGCCTCGACCCCCGCCGCATCGCCGTCAACTACTCGCTCGACGACACGATGGCCGACGGCCTGACCCACGGCATGTTCCTGCTCCTCGCCCGCGCCCTCGAGGGAACCCCCTACGCCGGACGACTCGAATCCTCGCAGGCCGTCATCACGGCGCTGCGCGGCCGCAAGTCGCCGGGCGAGCGGGCGCGGATCGCCGAAGCGTGCCGGATCACCTGCGACATCTACGACGCTCTCACCTCGCGCCTGCGCCACGGCCTGACCGAGAAGCAGGTCGCCGCGATGATCCTCGAGGAGATGCGCAAGATCCCGGGACTCGAGCCGGCCTGGGAGCCGGAACACTGCCCCGCCGTGTTCACCGGGCCCGAGTCGGCCGGCGCGCACACCGGCCCGACCGACCGCCCGATCGAACCCGGCCACATCCTCAACACCGACTTCGGCGTCCGCAAGGACGGCTACGTCTCGGACCTCCAGCGCACCTGGTACTTCCTCCGGCCGGGCGAGCGGAAGGCGCCGGAAGCCGTCGAACGCGGCTTCCGGACCATCGTCGAGGCGGTCCACAAGGCCGCCGCGGCGCTCCGCCCCGGCGTCCGCGGGGTCGAAATCGACGCGATCGCGCGCGGCCACATCGTCGCGCAGGGCTACCCCGAGTACCCGCACGCGCTGGGCCACCAGGTCGGCCGCTCCGCCCACGACGGCGCCGGCCTGCTCTGCCCGCGCTGGGAACGCTACGGCACACTGCCCGACCTGCCGGTCGAAGCCGGCCAGGTCTACACGATCGAGCCGCGACTCCCGGTCGAGGGTCACGGAATCGCGACGATCGAGGAGATCGTCGCCGTCGACCCCGACGGCGCCCAGTGGCTCTCCCGCCCCCAGACCGAACTGTACCTCGTGCCGTGAACGCCGGGCGCGGACGTCCGGCGCCTCCGCCGGCGCCGTCTCCCCCGATTTGACTCGCCGGCCCCGGAGTGGCATAGCGCACGGTGAACCGACCGGGCCGCACGATCGCCCGGGTCGTTCCCGCGAACGCCCCGGGGAGACGTTCGGCGCCCGGAGGAGGAACGCCATGCAACGCCTCATCGTCCCGCTCGCGTCCGTCGCCGCCCTGGTCGCGCTGATCGGCTGTCCCGGCGAGGCGCCGCCGCCGGAGCATCCGACAACGACGGCGTCGCCGTCGCTCCCGGGCCTCCCGGACCTCGGCGGCCGAACCGTCACCGTCGCCGTGGAGAACAACTACCCGCCGTTCAACGCCGTGCGCGGCGCGAGCGGCGAACCGTACGGCTGGGACTACGACGCGCTGGCCGAGATCTGCCGGCGGATCCACTGCACGGCGCAGTTCACGGCGGTGCCGTGGGAGGGGATCTTCGAGGCGCTGGCCGCGGGAAGCTTCGACCTGGCGGCCAACGGAATCAGCGTCACCGAGGAACGGGACGCGCTGGTCGATTTCTCGGTCCCGTACATCACGGTCGGCCAGGTGCTGGTGGTGCCGTTCGCGGCGACGGTGGACGAGGTCGCGGAGTTCGCCGAGAACCCGGCGAACGTGGTCGGAACGCAGGCCGGCACGACGAACGAGGCGGCGGCGCGCGCCGCCTTCGCCGCCGACCGGGTCAGGACCTACCCCGACTTCGACGCCGCGGTCGAGGCGCTCCTGTCCGGCGAGGTGGCGGGGGTGGTGGTCGACAACGTGACCGCGCTGCGCCTCGTCGCCGCCCGCGGTGGCCGGATCAAGATCGGACCGCAGCTCACCTCCGACGAGCCGCTGGCCTTCGCCTTCCCCCCCGGCAGCGAACTCGTCGCCCCCTTCAACGCCGCCCTCGAATCGATGAAGCGGGACGGCACCCTCGACGCGATCAACAACCGCTGGTTCCGCCCCTAGCCTCCCGACAGGGCGTCGGGATAGGGCGCGCGCGGGGGCGGAGGGGACGCCGGCGGCCGCGACGGCGCCTGCGTCGCCTCGTCGTCCGCCTCGCCCGCTCCGGCGCGGCGGATCAGCCGCCCGAAGTCGTAGCCGACCGCCAGGGCGAGCACGACGTACGAGGCGATCCCCTGGCTGGTGTTGAAGACCGAGGTGAAGCGCACGAGCGGCGCGAAGAACAGGCTGCGCAGCGGCCGCAGTTCCCAGCCGATCCCCGCATCGAAGCCGCCGCAGCTCTCGCGACCGATGCTGTGGTACCCCCCGCCCAGTTCGAGCCAGAACGAGCCGCGCATCGTCCCGGGCTCGTTGAGCCATCCGACGTCGGGACCGCCGGCCAGCGTGAAGCGCAGCACGCCGCCCGCTCCGTGGTCGAGCAGCGTGTCGCGGACCCGGCCGAACTCGTCGCGCTCCTCCTGGGGAAACACGCCGAGCGCGTAGCGCGCGCCGAACTCGAACCACGGCGCCGGCCCGTAGGTCAGCTCGAGACCGAAGGCGAACCCCGGCTGCGCCCGCCGCATCACCTCGGTCAGCGGCGCGGTGCCCCCCAGCGTCCCGGCGAGCGACAGTTCGTCGGCGCGGGCCGCGGACGCGGCGACCGTGCCCAGGGCCAGTGGGACGAGAAACAGCTTGCGCAACGACAACCTCCGCCTCCGGCCCCCGGCGCCGGCCGCCGGTCCGGCGGCCGCCCGCGATGGGCCGTCCTTCCGCCCCGCCCTACAGCAGCAGCGCCCCCGTCGCCGCCTCGACCACCAGCGAGAACCCCTCGGCCGTGCGCAACGCCCAGGCCGGCACGAGCGGATCGCCGGCGCGGTCCCGCGCGCCGCGCGCGCCCCACACCGGCGCGGCGCCGATCAATCGCACCTCGCGCCCCTTGGCCGTTCGCTCCAGCGCCGGCGCCGCGGCCCGCACCGCCTCGGCGACGGTGAGCGACGACGCCGCCTCCTCCCCGCCCTCGACCGCCAGTTCCGGCCAGTACCGCGATTCGGCCACGACGCCGCCGGGTCCGACGAGCAGCGCGACGTGGTGCGCGACGAGGTTGCCCTGCACCGGCAGGCCGGCGGCGATGCGCGCCCAGCGCACCACGCGACCGACGACCGTCCCGGGGTCCGCGGCGTCGCCGCGCCGCACGACGGCCAGCGGCGCCGCCGGGACCGCCCCCTCCGGCACGCCGCCGTGCGCCGCGAGCCACTCCCGGGCCGCCGCCGCGGCCGCCTCCTCGTCGCCCACCCCCGGACCCAGCGCGCCGAACTCCTCCGGCGCGACCCACCAGGCCGGCTCCGCGGCCTCCGCCACGCGCGGCGCGACCGCGGAACGCCCGAAGGTCCGGACGTCGACCAGCAGCTCCGCCGTCGCCAGCACCCGCGCGGTCCCGGGCACCGCGACCCACGCGACGTCCGCGAGATCGGCCGACGGCCGGCGACCGGTCCGCGCCGAGTACTCGACGATCGTCGAGCCTTCGCGGACGTAGCCCGCCCAGCGGTCCGCCACCATGTCGAACGGCACGTTCGCCTGGTACCAGGCGTAGATCCAGCTTCGCCCCGCGCGCAACGGCGAGATCATCGCGTCGACCACGTCGTTGTCGAGGTAGTCGTACGAGTAGTTCGTGTAGCCCATCACGGTCTGGGCGGTGGAGCCGAAGGCGCCGGCCCACGACTCGCGCAGCGTGAGACAGGTCGCGAAGATCACGTGCTGCGCGCGGATCCCGCCCGGCGAGACCGCGGAAACCGTGAGGTAGCCGTCGGTGGTCAACACGATCCCGGCGTCGCCGTGTCCCGTGTGGTACAGCACGGTGAGGTCGGAGCGGCCGAGATAGGTGCGCAGGTCGGAGGTCGAGGCGCTGTTGTCGGCGAAGAGCTGGGTGTAGCCGAGGCCGGTGACGCCCGAGGCGAAGTCGTCGGCGTCCGAGGCATCGAGCCCGTCGGTGCGGACGGAGGTGAGGCCGAACGTCCGGCCGGCGGGGACGCAATCGGCCGAATCGTCGAAGTCGGCCCCGGCGACGCCGGCGCAGGCGGCGGCGTCGCAGGTCCCGTTGCCGCTCCAGCGGCACGGGTCGTCGGCGCCGCAGCTGCACGCGGTGTAGCGGTGCGCGTCGCAGTCGCCGCCGCACACCGGGGGCGGCCCGCAGTCCGCCGCGTCGTCGAAATGCCCCGACGGCAGGACCGAATCGCAGGCGCCGTCGCACAGGCCGTTGCCGGCCCAGCCGCACGGGTCGGCGGCCCCACAGGTGCAGGTCGTGTAGCGGTGCGCGTCGCACTCCCCGCCGCACGGTCCGACCGGAACATCCGCCGGCGGCGCCGTGTCGTCCGGCGGCGCCACCGCGTCGTCCGGCGGCGCCACCGCGTCGTCCGGCGGCGACGTCGCGTCCTCGACCCACGACCCGTCCCGGCCGCCGTCCGGATCGCCCACCGGCAACGGTCCGCCGCAGGCGGCGCCCAGCAGCAGGAAGACGAGGAACGACGGCCGCACGACACCGCCCAAGCCTCTCATGGTTCACTCCTCGACAGCGCCGGCGGGACGCCCCGGCGACGGCGACGCGACCCGGAACGGTCGCGTCCGGTCGGCTCGCGGAACGGTTCGCCGAAGCACGCCATGCCCGCCCCGGCCTCCATCCCCCGGACCTCTTCCCCCGCCGGAGTATACGACCGGCCCCGGGCGAGCGCTACTGCTCGCCGCTGGCCACCGAGAAGACGAACGGGTAGGTCGTGACCGTCGGCGCGGAGGCAGGGGGGAAATCGAGCGACCGGACGAGGGCGCGGACGCAGCTGGCGAAGGTGTCGTCGTCCGGCGCGCACCCCGTCACCTCGACCTCTTCCACGTTCCCCGCCGGCGCGATCTCCAGCCGCACCGAGACGCGCGCCTCGGTGACGCGCGGACTGCCCTGCCGCAGCCGGTCGAAACAGTGGCGGATCCGGCCCTGCGCGGCGTGGATCACCTCGCGGACCTTGAAGGCATCGAGGCCGTTGCCGCGGCTTCCCGGGTCGTCGGCCCGCGCCGATCGCGGCTCCGGAACCGCGCCGTCGCCGACCGCGCGTTCCGCGGCCGGGGCCGAGCCGGCGGCGAGCGGCGGGGGGGGCGCCGGCGGACGCTCCGCGACCGGCTGCGTCAGCAGGGTCCGCGAGCGGACGCCGGTGGGCACCGGCGGGACATGGACGGCCGCCGGCCCGGGCGCTCCCGGCGGGTCCGCCGCCGGATCTCCCTCGGCGGACGGCGCGGCCGGTCCCGCGGGCGGCGTGCCGCAAGCGCCGACGAGGACGATTGCCAGCGGCAGCGGAAGGAGCCGGGGAGGTGCGAGGCGTCGGGTCATGGTTTCCTGCTCCGGAAGCGAGAGCGTAACACAACCGCGAGGACTGCGCAGCGCCCCGGCAGCGCGCGGTCGCGGTCGAGAGGGTTCGTCAGCTCTCGGCGCGGGCCAGCGCGGCCTCGTCGAGGTCGGCGTTGACGTAGACGTTCTGGACGTCGTCGTGGTCCTCGAGGACGGTGACGAGCTTGGCCAGGGCGTCGGCCGCCTCGCCCGACACGGGGACGGTGGTATCGGGCAGCATCGCGACCTCGCCTCCCGCCGGCTGGAAGCCCTTCTGCTCCAGCCCCTCCTTGACGGAAATGTAGTTGGCCGGGTCGGTGTAGACAGTGACCGTTTCAGCCTCGGTCTGGATGTCCTCGGCGCCCAGTTCGAGCGCCGCTTCGAGGAGCGCGTTCTCATCGACCGCGCCGGCCTCGAAGATGATCGTGCCGCGTTTCTTGAACATGTAGGTCACGGAGCCCGGGGAGGCCATCTTGCCGCCGTTGCGGTCGAGGATGTGCCGGACGTCGGCGACGGCGCGGTTCCGGTTGTCGGTCATCAACTCGATCACCAGCGCGGTGCCGCCGGGGCCGTAGGCCTCGTAGACCAGTTCCTCGAGCGCCGAGCCTTCGAGTTCGCCGGTGCCCTTCTTGATCGCGCGCTGGATCGTGTCGAGCGGCATGTTGTCGGCGCGGGCGCGGTCGATCGCAGCGCGAAGCCGGGCGTTGTTGGCGGGGTCGCCGCCGCCGCTGCGGGCCGCGATCGTGATTTCCTTGAGGAACTTGCTCCAGCCCTTGGACTTGCGGGCGTCGCCCGCCAGCTTCTTGTGCTTGATCTTCGCCCAGCGATTGTGTCCCGACACCTGCGCCGTCCTTTCGCGGGTCCGACCGGTCCCGCAACGACACCGGTAGCATGGCGGGGTCGCGACTGCAACGCCGCGCGGGCGCGCGCAAGGCGATTGCGGGCCCGGCGACCCTCTGGTACGGTCCCCCTCCGCGCCACGGCGCTGGGAGGTTTCGATGGCCCCCAAGGAATCCGCGATCCCCGCGGAGTTCCGCGATCCGGAATACCGGATGCGGCGCTTCCGCAACTGGATGCTCGTCGGCGTCCTGTACTCGCTGTTCTACATGACGCGCTACAACTTCATGGCGCTCTCGCCGGAGTTGCAGGCGCTGTTCGGCTGGACCAAGAACGACCTCGGGCTGTTCGAGACGATCCTGCCGCTGGTCTACGGCCTGTCGGTGTTCTTCAACGGACCGCTGGCCGAGAAGATCGGCGGGCGCAAGGCGTTCCTGATCGGCGCCGCGGGGGTGGTGATCGCGAACCTCGTCTTCGGCGCCCTGTGCCTGACGGTCGAGGTCCCGGCGGTCTGGGAGGGGAGCGGCTCGGCGCGACGGCTGGTGCAGGCCGCCCGGCTGGCATGGGTGGACGACGCCCGGACGATGGCCTGGATCATGGCGATTCTCTGGGGCGTCAACGGCTACTTCCAGTCGTTCGGCGCGCTGGCGATCGTCAAGATCAACGCGCAGTGGTTCCACATCCGCGAGCGGGGGACGTTCAGCGCGATCTTCGGCGTCCTGATCCGGTTCGGGCTGATCCTCGCCTTCTCCGGCGCACCGTTCATCGCGGCGTTCCTGCCAGTCCACTGGGCGTTCTGGATCCCGGCGGCCCTGGTGGCGCTGTTCTTCTTCCTCAACCTGTTCCTGGTCACCGAGACCCCGGAGGAGGCGGGCTACCCGGCGCGCGACACCGGCGATGCGGTGATCGGCGAGGCGGGACAGACGGTCACCGCCTGGATGGTGATCCGGAAGATCTTCACCTCCTGGCACATGTGGATGATCGCCCTGGCCTCGATGATGATCGGGCTCGTCCGCCGCAGCACCGTCGATGGCTGGTGGAAGATGTACTTCCTCGACCAGTACGACCTGACCGGCACCGCATTCATCCCGCAATTCCTGGCCTGGGGCATCGCGATCCTCGGCATTCTCGGCGGCTTCGCCTTCGGCGCGATGTCCGACCGGATCTTCGGCAGCCGGCGGGCCCCGGTGGTCGTGATCGGCTTCGCCGGCATGCTCGCCTGCCTCGGCCTGTTCTACGGCTCGGACGCCCTGGGCGCCGGCCCCTGGGGCGCCGCGGTCTGCCTGTCGCTGCTCAGCTTCTTCGTCAACGGCGCCCACGGCATGGTCGGCGGCGCCGCCTCGATGGACTTCGGCGGCCGCAAGGGCGTCGCCACCGCCGCCGGCCTGTTCGACGGCATGCAGTATCTCGCCGCCGCCGTCACCGGCGTCGCCGTCGGCGCGATCGCCACCGACTACGGCTGGCAGGCCTGGAAGCTGTGGGCGATGCCCTGGGCCCTTCTCGGCGCCGTCTTCATGGCCACGTTGTGGAACGTCCTGCCCCGCGGCCGGAGCGCGCACTAGCCTACCAGGTCTCGACGATGTCCTCGGGCGCCTTCGTCCGGTAGTTCGCGTCGACGTAGTCCATCAGCTCGAACAGGATCGTCTCCATCTGCGGGCCGTCGGGACGGATCGAGTCGGCATAGAACGTCCCGCGGATGCACTCCCGGTCGTAGTCCGGCGTCCCTTCGGGAAAGCGGCAACGGCCGTCGGGGAAGACCATGATCAGCTTCTGCATCCGCAGCGGCTCCGGGATCGTCGCCGAAACCATCCAGTTCTGGAAGATGATCGCGCTGGCGACCATGTCCTGCGGGTCCTGGCCGTAGCCGTGGAGGAAGAACACGACGGGGTAGCGCGTCGTCGCGTACGCCTCGGCGTGGTAGCCGGGCGGGAGGATCATCGAGTACGGCGAGACGCGGCCGGTGGACGGACTGACGAAGTCGGCCGAGATCATCGTTCCCGGCGCGCTGGCCGCGACGCGCGTGCGGTCCCCGCCCGGCCAGCGGGCCGACATGGCGAAGGTGGCGTAGGCGAGCCGATTGAGCACCTGCGTCACCGTGCCCACGTGACCGCCGTCCCCGCGCGCCAACGCCGCCTCGTCCGCGTCCGGATTGCCGTATCGGATCATCGTGTGTCGGCCCAGCGCCAGGAAATCGATCTTCGCCGGGTCGAGTTGCTCGTCGATGTACGCACCGCCGTACAGCGAGCTGAAGTCGTTGTAGAAACGCACCGGCCGCCCGCGGGCGTTGAGCGCCGCGAGCATCGCGTTCTCCCCCGCGGCGAACGGGAACAGGTCGTGGATCCCGGCGTCCGCCAGCACCTCGATCCGGTCCAGCTCCGCGTCGGCGAGGTTCGAGAGCAGCGTCCAGGCGTCATGCGCCAGGTAGTTCTCGAAGTACGGCGACTGGTCGAACACCCCGTTCCCCTCGCCGAAGTCGTAGCCTCCCGCCCCCTGCTGCGGCGTGCCCGGAACGCCGTCCAGCCCCGCATCGACCCACGGCTCGCCCGGGTCGGTCCCCGCCGGTCCGTCCCAGCGCCAGTTCCCCTCCGTCCCCGCGGGGTTAAACTGGTAGTCGAAGTCGTCGTCGTTCGGGTCGGGGTTGTCCCGCGCGTCGTACCCGGGCTCCCGCTCGTTCGGCAGGCCGTCGGTTCCGACGTCGTCGTACGGCTCGTGCCCGCTGCGCAGCACGGGCTCGCCCGCATCGCGCACGCCGTTGCCGTTCACGTCGACGGCGAGGCCCACGTCGAGCGGGTAGTCGTTGCCGCCCTCGGGATCCCAGCGCCCGTGATCGGTTCCGCTCCCGTCGGGCAGCCGCGCCTCCGCGCCGTCGCAGAAGGTGATCACCGGCAGCGAACCGTCCGGGTTGTACTCGTCGTCGTAGAAGTTCTCCAGCACCACCGGGTTCGCGCAGCGCTCCTCCGGGGACTGCCGCCACCACGACTCCGGCACGCCGGGCGGAAGATAGACCGAGTCCGCGTTGTACATGCCGGGGTTGCCGAGGGCCAGCGACATGTCCCGGAAGATCTGGCAGTACTCCTGCCGGTCGAAGGTCCCCCCCTGCCCGTCCCGTCCCTCGGGGTAGTACCAGTTCTCGAACTCCTGCGTGTGCTCGAACGGCTGCGTCGCCGGCGGCACCGCGCAGTGCTCCCCCACCTCGCCTCCGTCGCCGGGACTCGCCGTGCAGAAGCCGCCGAGGTAGTAGCGCTCGACGTAGTGCAGCATGTGGGTCCAGTTGGCCGGTCCGCCGAGCGGCGCGATGAAGTCCCAGCGCTCGGGATTGCGGAAACCGACCGAGGCGGTGCCGCCGCCGCCCATCGACACGCCCACGATCCCCTTGTAGGTGTAGTGCCGCGTCCGCGTGCGCGTCCCCGCCGCGTCCTCGACCGCGGCCTGGAACGTCCCCAGCCGCGTGGAGGAGAAGCGCAGCGAACCGCGGCCGCCGACGGCCCCGGTGAGCCAGACCGAGGCCATCGGCACGGCCCGCGTCGCCGCATGCTCGTCCCGCCAGAAGATCGTCACGTCGCCGATCTTCCGCCCGGCGGGCAGCAGACCCGCCTTCACCGGAATCGTGAAGTCCAGCTCGCGCACGAAGCGGTGCGCCGGCGCGAACGTCACCGCCGGACCCAGCGCCGTGTAGCCGGCCGGCACGATGTCCCCGGCGCAGGCGATCGACACCGCGAGCGCCGGCAGTTCCGCCGTCGAACCCATCGCCACCGAGGCGTCCTCCAGGCCGTCCGCGCCGCGAACGACGCCGCCCGGCGCGAGCGTTCCGGCGCCGGTCCCGGCGCACGTCACGTCCGTCGTCACCACGTCCGCCGCGATCGCCGCCTCGCGCACGTCGTACGTCACCCGGATCGTCGTCGAGCCGACCGCCTCGCCCCGGACCTCCAGATCCACGTACCAGGCGTCCGCCGGCAGCGTCAGCGCGGCGGGCACCGACACGACGCCGTCGTCGTCCGTCGCCACGTCGAGCGTGATCTCGTTCGCGGGCGGGCGGCCGACCCACAGCCGCACGGTCCGGGACTCGCCGGCCGGCATGCCGACGAAACCGGGGTCCGGCCGCAGATCGCCGATCCGCTCGGGCTCCGCGTCCCCGCCCTCGTCCGCCACGTCCGCCCCATCCGCCGCATCCCCGCCGTTGTCGTCGTCGCCGCACGCCGCCCAGACCCCCCACCCCAGGCAGGCCACCACCACCAGGCGGAACTCCCGTCGCATGCTCTGCACCTCCCGTCCCCGGAACTCAGCGGGTCGTCTGCGCCAACTCGGCGAACGACGCGAAGAACGTCTCGTACCGCGGGTCGCAGATCGAACGTACGATCGCCCGGCGCCCCAACCGGCTCGCCGCCTCCACGTGCCGGACGCCCGGCGTGGCCCGGACGGCTCCCTCCTCGCAGACGAACTGCACCTGGCCGGTCGAGGGGTTGATCCGCTCCTGCATCGAGGCGTCGGCCAGGCACGCCGCCAGGCGATCCCCCGTCGTATTGCACGTGGCGAGCGACGGGGGGACGCCGACCACGAACGCCGCCGCGAAGGCGCCGGACGGCTTCGCGCTCTCCAGCGCCGTCACGAAGCGCGCCACGGGGGTCAGCCGGTCGACCAGGTCGACGCACCGCGTGGCGAGCGGTGTCGGTCCGGCGGGGTCGAACATCGCCGCGTCGTCCGACGAGCAGTCGTTCTCGTTGCTCACCACCACGACGGCCAGCCGCGCATCGGCTCGCAGGAACGCCGCGTCGTCGCCCCCGGACGCCATGTGGACCGTCAGCGCCTCGCGCATCGCCGCCAGCGGCTGCTCGAACCCGCAGCCGTTCGTCCCCAGCGTCGCCATGCACTCGAAGTCGCGCGCCGTCGCGGCGCCGGGGGATGTGGCCGTCAGGAAGGCCGGATACGACGACGCACACCCCGGCACGCCGGTCGCGGGCTCGTGCTGCAGGCGCCCGTCGTCGCTGCGTTCGCAGGTCGGCACGGAGAACCCCCCGGCCCCCATGTCGCTCGACACGACCCCCACATGCAGGTCCTCGACCGGCGGATACTCGGGATCCCCGCCCGGGGCCGGGGGCGGCGCGAACAGCGCGTCGAGCAGCCGCGGGAAGGCCGCGACCAGCATCTGCTGCGCCTCCGCCATTCCGCCCGAATCGTCGATCACGAACAACAGATCGAGCTTCCCTGTCGGCGGGATCCCGGCGTCGTCCCCGCCGCCGTCCTCGCCTCCCCCGTCGTCCCGAACGTCCGGCGGACCGCTCGCGTCGACGTCCGGCACGCAGACGCCGTAGTAGCAGGCGAATCCCGCACCGCAGGCGGGCGAACAGGGGGTGTCCGCCGAGGGTCCGCACCCCGCCGCCAGAACCAACGACGCCGCGGCCCACCCGGCCAGCATCCCGAAAGCACGATGTACGCTCCGCACGATCGTCTTCCCCTCCTGACGCGTCAGTCTGACTCGCTCCGCCCCGGATCGCAAGGGAACCGTTCGAACCGCGCCGGCAGGCCCTCCCGGTACGGGGTCAGGACGAACCGCCGCACCCGGGCCCCGCCGCGCCGGACCTCGACGACCTGCGCCGGCTCCGGCGCCGTCGCCCCGCATTCTGCCGGTCGCTCCGGATACCGCTCGTCCGAAACCCACAGCACCGGCGACGACTTCAGCCGCCCCGGCTCCGGAACCCAGAAGTCGAAGTCGCTCGGCCGCGCCGTCCGGCACCCGACCGCGATGCCGGTGTCCCGCAGGTTCCAGGCGAGCTGCGCGCACATCGTGTAGTGGCCGGCCGCCACGACGCCGCCCGGCGGCACCCGCCGCCGCACCGCCGCCGCCACCTCCTCCCAGCCGTACAGCTCGTTGACGATGTCCCACTTCGCCTCGTACATCGACTCCGGCGCCAGCGCCGGCACCACCGGCGTCAGGACGACGACGTAGGCCAGCGCGTCGAACGCCAGCGCCACGCCGACGGCCCAGCGGTACAGCCGGCGCACGCCCCGCGCGGCGGACGTCGCGACGAGCGCTCCGGCCAGCGGCAGCAGGGCGAACCAGGCCGGCACCGGCCAGTGCGGCTCCGCGACGCGGCTCCACAGACAGATCGACGCCAGCAGGCCGAACGGAACCAGCGTCGCCACCAGGCAGAAACGGACCGCCGTGCTCCGCGGCTCCGCCGGACCACCGCCGGTCGCGCCCTCCCCCGCCGTCCGTGCTTCCGCCGCGCGTCCCGTCGCGAGGCGCCATCCGCGCACCGCAGCCCACCCGAACAGCGCGGCGACGACCGGCGACAGGTAGCCGAGCTGTCCACCGACCAGCGCCCCGAGATTGCGCAGCGACAGGCCCGCGCCGGGTTGCGACCACTCCAGGCGGTGCCGCACCGAGGCGAAGTCGTGCGCCAGGTTCCAGGCGATCACGGGCGACGCGAGCAGCAGCGCCGCCAGGGCGCCGAGACCCCACGCCGCCAGGCGCTTGCGCCGCGGCAGCGGCCACGCCGCGACCAGCAGCACCGGCGCCAGCGCCAGCGCCGAGTACTTCGCCAGAAAGGCGGCGCCGTGCAGCGCGCCGCCCGCCGCCGCCCGCGACGCGACCCAGCCCCACGACGGCTCGCCCTGGCGCGCCCGCTTCCAGGCGCGCCAGGCGATCCACAGCGTGCCGAGCCACAACGGGACCAGCGGCGCGTCCGGAGCCGCCGCCAGGCCGCCCAGATGGAAGACCGGCGCGACGCACAGCAGCACCACCGCGATCCACGCCGCCGCCTCGCCGAACAGCTCGCACGCCAGCCGGAACAGCAGCCACGCCGACAACGAGAACAGCGCCAGCGCCACCACCCGCAGCGCGACCGGCGACGACCAGACCGCGAGCGCCGCGGCGTCGAGCCACCCGATGAGCGGCGGGTGGTCGAGGTACCCGCCCTGGAGGTGCTGCGCGTACACCGCATACAGCGCCTCGGCGTCGCCCAGCCCCAGCGGCAGCGACCCGAGCAGCCGCAGGAGCCCGACGCCCGCGACCAGCGCCAGGGCGCGCCGCCCCGTCCGGCTCACCGGACCACCTCGTCGACCAATCGCGCCAGCCGTTCGGCGAAACCGGGCCCGCCCAGCAACGCCCGCAGTTCCGCGGCCGCCGCCGCGGCCCGCGCGAACGCCTCCGGCCGCCGCAACTCCTCCGAGACCCGGACCAGCTCCGGCGCCGTCAGGGCGTCCTGGAGCCGTTCGGGCAACACCTCGCGCCCGAGCAGCCGGTTCGGCAAACCCGCGAACCGGCCGCGCACGAGCCGCCGGGCCACGGCGTATCCCAGCGGGTCGGTGCGCCAGACGACGCAGGCCGGAATCCCCGCCGCCGCCGCCTCGAGCGAGGCGGTTCCGGCGGCGACCCAGACCTGCTCCGGCGCCGCCGCGTCCCCGCCGCCCGGCGCGAGCCATTCGAGCGGCGGGCGGGTTTCGAGGCGCACCGGCGCGGCGATGCCGGCGCGCGACACCCGCCGCTCCAGTTCCGCCGCATCGATCGCCGGGGCCCACGACACGACGACCTCTGCCAGCGCCCCGCGCCGCGCCAGTTCGGCGGCCGCCGCGAGCAGCGGCGGCAGGACGTGACGCACGCGCTCCGGCCGGCTGCCGGGCAGCAGCGCCAGCCGCAGCGCGCCCGCCGGCGGCGCCGGCGGCCGGAGCGGCCCCAGCCGGTCGACCAGCGGATGACCGACGAACCGCGCGGGACAGCCGCGGGCGCGGAAGTACGCCTCCTCGAACGGCAGGATCACCGCGAGCGCGTCGCAGGAGGCGGCGAGCCGCCGGTTGCGGCCGGGTCGCCAGGCCCAGGTCTGCGGCGCCACCGCCTGCACGACCCACGCGCCGGCGAGGCACAGCAAGCGTCCGAGCGGCAGGTTGACGTCCGGCAGGTCGACGAGCAGCGCGCCGGCCACGTCGTCCCGCCGCGACCGGGCGACGAACGCGGCGGCGTTGGCCAGCAGCGCCGGCACCGCGCGCAGCGGTTCGACGAGGCCGGTCGGCGACGGGAAGGGCCAGCGGACCGGCGAATTCGACAACGGCCGCAGCCCGACGCCGCCCAGCGCCGGTCCGCCCAGCCCCTCGACCCGACCGCCCGGACGCAGGCGAAGCCACGCCTCGACCGCCCGCGCCGCCAAGTCGTCGCCCGAGGGATCGCCCGCGCAGACCAGCAGCGTCGGAGGTCGCCCACCGGCGGCTCGCATCGTCACGGCCGCCGTTCTAGTACAGTTCGGGCCACGGTTCACTCCCTCCCGGCGGTGGCGGGAAAGGAGTGGCGCGTCGTCGAGGGCCTGGCCCGAGACGATGCGCGGGGGGTCCGGGGTGGACGCAGCGGCCGCGTCGGCGGCGGCGCGCGATTTCCCGGCCGACGCGCGGCCAGGAGGTCCCCTCGGGTGAACGGATACCAGTCCGGCGTGGCTTCGTAGGGTGCCGTCCGCGCCGCGGTGCTGCGCGGGAAGCCGCCCGGCGCGGCCCTGCGGCGCCGGCTCCTCCAGGCGCTCGAACGTCGCCTTCATCAGGAACGTGTTGTACGGACCCCACTGGAACATGACGAAGTAGATCACGCGGCCGAAGTGCTCCTGGAGCCGCGGCGAGAGGACCGCGCCGTAGAGGCCAGTGTCCCGCCCATCGCCAAGTCCAGCACGACCGGGGCCCAGCGTATCCAGAGCGGCATTCCGCTGCCCGTCGAGTTCGCCGGCTCCCGTCCGTTGCCCACGTCCGCTCCCCTGTGACGATCTCTTGTGGCTCCCGCCTTTCCGGAGGGTCAAGTGCGCGGACCCCGCAAGGGACCGGCTCGCCGCGCCTTGCGTCCGGGCGGCGCCGGCGTGGGCTGGCGTCCGAGGCGCCTCGCAAGCCCGGCGGCGACCGAGGGGATCATCTCACGGCAGTCGGTCACCGGCCTGTACCAGATCAGCGCGGCGGTCAACCCCGGCAACTCGGGCGGCCCGCTGGTGGACGAGCACGACAGGCTGCTCGGCGTCGTGATCCTCCGCCGGCAGGACGCCGAGGGGATGGGCTACGCGCTGCCGATCGAGACCGTGGCGTCGGCCTATCCGGGCATCCGGGAACTCGGCACCGTGGCCGAGGCGCAGCAACGGGTGGCCTCCGCGGACTGGGCCGCCCAGGCCGAGTTGGCGGCGCTCAACGCCCAGTGGGCGGTGGCCGACAGCGGCGAGGGGACCGGCGGTTGGCTGCACACCATCGGCGAGGCGTGCGGCGTGGCGGCCGGCACGGGAACCGCCGCCGCATCCGCGCGGCTGGAGGATCTGGCCCTTCAGGACACCACCGGGGTCGCCTCGCTGCTTCTGGCCGCCTACCAGTGGAACGTCGCGATCTGCGACACCCATCAAGTCGGCCTCGGCTCCTTGGACCTGCTCGCGGTCCAAGCCGTGCGCGCCTGGATCGGCGGCAACCATCCGACGCTCCATCGCATCTTCACCGCGATGCAGGCGCTCCGGAGGGCACAGGAACTGAACCCCGACGCAGTGAAAAACTCGAGCTTCGCGGAGGCGCTGCGGGGGTTCGAGTCGGCGCTGGCGGGACAGGTGCGCGCGCTCGGGTCGCCCTACCCGCCCGTCTCGGAGGGCGGCACGAACGCCCTCGCCGGCACGGCCGGCGGCCCGACCGCTCCGGTGGCGCCCCCGGCTGCGCAGCCGGTGACGGGAACGACCGACTTGGTCTTCCGCACCACCGACCTCGGCCTGACCGTCTCCGGCGTGCCGGTCGACCCTCCGGTACCCCCTCCGGGTGCGCTCGGCCGTCCCCTCGCCGCACGCGCCGATCCGGTAGCATGCCAGGCCCCGTGCACGTTGCGGGTTCTCAACGGCTCCTACACGTTCTCGTTCGGCGGCGCCTCGTTCCCCGTCGACGCCCGCGGAGGACGGCAGGACTGGGACTTGGAGGACAGCAGCAGAGCCACCGGGCAGTGGGGCTCGATCCTGACCTGCGGCGGCCTCAGCGCGATCGGCATCGGTCTGCTTGTGATGCTCCCCGCATTCCTGGCGTCGGACGTCGTTTCCTCCGACACCTACTACGGTACGGGCGGAGCCGTCATGGGCCTCGGCGGGCTAGCGCTGCTGATCGGGATCCCGCTCTGGGCCTCGGCGGGCCCCTCGGCCGTCCTGCGCTCGACGACGCCCGCCGACCCGACGACGACGGCGGACCCGACGACGACGGCGACCGAACCGCCTCGGGAACTCGCACTGCACCCCGGCATCGTGGGCACCGACCCGGGCACCGGGCGCCCGGCCTGGGGCCTGCATCTGGTCCTGACGCTGTAGCCGGACCCGCCGCCGCCTGAACGACCAGCCGGTCTTGCCGGCCTCCAGCGTCCAAGAACGACGAGGCCCCTCTGGAGAACCTGCGCACGGCCTGAGGGGGGGGTGGAAGGTCGAAGAGCACGAGTGCTTCCGGCGGCTTCCCTTGGTTGCCGAAACCCGGGGGCCCCACTGGGACATCACGAAGTAGATCACGCGGCCGTAGTCCTCCTGGAGCCGCGGCGAGAGGAACGCGCCGTAGAGGCCGGGGTAGTCGGCGCTCGACACCAGCTCCCACGGCTCGCCCCACGGCCCCGCCGGGTCCGGCGCCTCGCG